>Ga0182027_10000010_pt1 | contig 273418 bp, 251 predicted proteins | sample 712E1DmetaG_FD_121300 | JGI IMG/M metagenome (GOLD analysis project Ga0182027, IMG submission 121300) | Permafrost microbial communities from Stordalen Mire, Sweden - 712E1D metaG (Illumina Assembly) | ecosystem: Environmental > Terrestrial > Soil > Wetlands > Permafrost | place: Sweden...
CTGCATAGGCTGCTGATTCAACTGCTGCATAGGTTGAGGATTCATAGACTGCATAGGTTGTTGACCCATAGATTGCATAGGAGGACCAAACTGCATAGGCTGCTGATTCAACTGCTGCATAGGAGGACCAAACTGCATAGGCTGAGGATTCATCTGTTGCATAGGTTGCCCAGTCGTCGTGTTTGGTGAAGGCAAAATACTTTTAGGATTTCCCGTAGATGCATTCTGTGACGGCATAGTAAATACGTTTGAATACGGTGAATCTGCATACTGAGAATCTTGATACTGTGGTTGAGATGAAGAAAATTGTGCAGGACTCTTAGAGCCTCCAAAAGTTCCATTCAAATTATCACTTATGGCTATCAATGCCCTAGCAATCATTTCATTCTGATCCAGAAGTTGACCAAGTTTTTCTGCAGGCTTTGACTGCTGATATTCGTCAATTATATCTTTCTGTGCATCATCTAATATGGTTATTAATCTATTGATTGAAGTGGTCAATTTATCCATCGATTCCATAAGTACACGCGCTTTATCGCCCTCCATCAAACCACCTTTTTTCAATACAGAAACTTCGCGACGCAAGTCGTCAAGCTCATTGCTAGGCATAAGCTCGTAATCATCAGAATCTGAAACCGCCATACTGCACCCCTTTTAGCTAATATGATAAAATCATAGCATTTTTATTTATATAGTTTTCCCTTTTAGTGTCGATAGTTGCTACAAATAGTTGATATATAGTGTAAAAAAACATTTATAAACAGTTAAATTATTCTCATAGTATGATAGACATCCGATTAATAAGAGAGAATCCTGAACTAGTAAAAGATAACATCAGAAGGAAATCTCAGGATGATAAGATAAGATTAGTTGATGAGATTCTAGAATATGATAAAGAGATAAGGACTATCAGAGCAGAAGCAGAGGACCTTAGACGTAGACGTAACATTCTTAGTGAAGAGATTAATAAACATAAGAAAGAGGGCAAGGATGTAAAGCATCTTCTCCAAGAAGTCAAAGACATACCTGAAAAGATCAAGAAAATCGAGGAGAAATTATCACATATTGAAGAGAAAACAATTAAGAATATGATACAGATTCCTAATATGATTTCGGACAAGGTTCCACAAGGAAATAGCAATCAAGATAACCCGGAAATCAGAAGAGGCGGAGTCATCAGGACATTTGATTTCCCTGTGAAGAATCATATTGAAATAGCGGAAGGATTAGGCATCGCTAATTGGGACGCTTCAGCAAGAGTTGCTGGAAACGGATTCTATTATCTGAAAGGAGATTTAGCAATGTTGAATCAGGCACTGATAAGATTTGCAATAGATTTCATGCTGAAAAAGAATTATGAATATATAGAACCTCCATTGATGTTAAATGAAAAAGCTATATATGCTTCTATGGATAAGGTAGCTATTGAACAATCAGTATACTCAATAAAAGATGAAGATTTAAATCTTATAGGAACATCAGAACAGGCAGTTTTAGCAATGCACACGGGAGAAACAATCCCTGAATCAGAATTACCAAAGAAATATTTCTCATATTCCATGTGCTTTAGAAAAGAGATTGGAGCTCACGGAATAAATGAGAAGGGTCTTTGGAGAACACACCAATTCAATAAGGTAGAACAATTCATATTCTGTAAACCTGAGGATTCAGAAGACTTATACGAGGAATTAATGAACAATTCCGAAGGGATATTACAGGCACTAGAGATACCTTACAGGATAATTGAGATATGCACGGGAGATTTGGCTGATTGGAAATTCAGAAGTGCTGACTTAGAAGTATGGAGACCTACATTGAATGCATATGGCGAAGTTATGTCATTATCTAATTGTACTGAATATCAGGCTAGAAAACTTGAAATAAAATGTGTAGACGCTCAGGGTAATAAGAGAGTGTTACACACACTTAACGATACAGCATTAGCAACATCAAGAATAATGGTTGCAATTCTAGAGAATAATCAAAATGTAGATGGCACGGTAACTGTTCCAAAAATTTTGGTTCAATATATGCATGGTAAAACTATACTTGGTTCAAAGAAACATCATCAGGCAACATTCAAGGAACAATTGAAGGATGAATAAATTCTAGAAAAATTGAATCAAAAAGTATAAAATGATTACTTATAGTGCTATCAGTTCAATAATCTAAACTCTTACCAAGTCTCGAATCTTTTATCATTAGACTCGTTCAATAATTTGTCAGCACCCAATTGATTATCCATTACAATACTTGTTTTACCACAGTAAGGGCACTTACCGACTTCCTGAGTCTGTTTCCTTGAGAACTTATATTTACAGCTAGTACAGATGTATTTTATCATTGGTTCCGATTTTTCAGTCTTCCTTGGCTTTGGTGATTGCTCTGCAGCTTTCTCGCTGATGCTCATCGTCTTTTTCGGAGAATTACGCTTGTAACAATCTACACAGATCATATTCTCTCCATTATCATCTGGTCGCATATTATGCATCAAGATTTTCCTTCCACAACTTCTACATACTATTAATAGATTTTCATCATCCATAATAATCACCTAACACATTATTTACTTTACAATAGTCATTATATGCTCTATTTATATTTTTTTCCTTTATGCTTTGACACTATTTCACAATACTTAACCCAAAAACCTATTTATGCCTTTTTATATCTTTTTCTCTATGGATTGTGTCAAATCCTTGATATTCTCAATAGCTATGATAAGCTTAGGATTCTTTATCTTGACATCATCAAAATGCATCGTTATCTTATCAGCAGTCTCGAGTATATATCTTAACCAGAACTCCACACTCTTATCCTTCCAGGCTATCTTATGCTCATCTAAAAAATCTATGAATTTAGATAATTTGTGCAATGAGTCTTCGATATTGGTCACGACCATGAGATATTGATTGTCTGTTATACTATGTTTATGTGTATTCTTCGCGCTGAACATCTTGTCAACATCCAAAAACGTGACGTATAAACCGTCTATTATAGCTTCAATCTCTTTTATATTGACATCGTGTTTTGTTTTCGCTTTGAATTCGGCCTTCAATTTGTCTATATCGCTTCTAAATATGGACATTGTAAGTATCATAGTATTTATCTTTTTATCCTGAGTATGGTGAACGTGATACTGTGGGAAGATATATTTCTGTAATAATTTATCAATCAACACCAAGATTATCAGACCACTGAATGCGACTTGCGCGTACATGCATAACCCAAACCATCCTGTTGCAATTATCTTTATAGTGCCAAATACTGTTGCTGTAAGTAAACTGACATATAAAGATTCTATAAGACCGTTGAAACTAAACGATACAGTAGAACCACCGATCGAAAGAATATTTATCCCAGAGTTAAATAAGGATAATAACCAATAGAGTATCATGAATAAGAATATACTGATTACCCAGGCCATGACAAATCTCAGAAAAGAGGTCTCCCTAATCCACCTAAATAATCCTACCTTTTCGGTCATAATGTGAAATAGGATACCGTGTTTATAAATATAATTAATTTCTAGTCAATGTGTGCTGCTTATTATCACATGCGGAAAAAACCTTTTTTCGTTCTTAAATAAGCACTAATCACAATATTTAAATATAACAACATACATAAACATATTCTAGTATACAAAAGCGTATATCAGATAATAGATTTGAATAGTTGAGAATCAGACAAAACATCGACGGAAATCACACATAGCGGACAAAAAAAGTTGGGATAAAAATGGAACAGGAATTAATAACTTTAGGTATATTATTCTTCTTTGCACTTGTTGGCGGAGTATTAGCCACAAGATTCAAACAACCAATGCTTATGGGACTGTTGCTTGTAGGAGCATTCATAGGACCACACATGTTTGGGCTGGTAACGAACGTAAATATGATTGGTATGATGATTGACTTTGGAGCAATACTAATGTTATTCATGATCGGATTAGAATTCGATTTATCCAAACTAAAAAAAATCGGATTAAAAGCAATGATAGTAGGTTTATTGAAAAGTGCTGTAGTAGTATTCATCGGATTCAATGTCGGATTATTATTAGGACTTGGAGTTCAGACAGCCTTATTCATAGGGATAATATTGGCATTCAGCAGTACAGTAGTCATAGTTAAAGTATTGGAAGAGAAAGAGATGATGGACAGGCAGGAAGTGCCATTGATAATAGCAGTACTTATCATAGAAGATATATTGGCAGTAATGATGTTGACATTCTTTTCAGGAATGAGCGATAAGACATCAGGCCTGATGGGCAGCATACAGAATTTAGTGATATCAATGTGCTTATTGATATTAGCATACATGGCATTCGTTAAATTCATCAAACCAGTATTAGTCTGGGTATTAAAGAGCAACAACAGCGATGAGATAATGACATTCCTGGCACTGACATTATGTGCAGTATTCAGTTGGTTTGCATATTATCTACATTTATCACCAGCAGCAGGAGCATTCCTAGCCGGATCAATAGTAGCATCGCTGCCTGAAGCTAAGAGATTTGAGAAAGCGATATCACCATACAACCTGATAATCAACAGCCTATTCTTCATAGCGATAGGAACTATGATTAATTTCCAATCAATACAGCAAAACATAATGCTTATACTGATACTTGTACTTACAGTAATATTGACAAGGCTACTAGCATTCGGATTGATAGTTTACTTGTTCGCAAATTTCCGAGGAGATAAGATGTTCTTTTCAAGCATGGCAATGTTTAGCGTAGGAGAATTCGCATTATTGATAGCACAAGAAAGCCAGAAATTCAACATAGGAACAGATCTGATGAGCATAAGCGCGGCAATAATATTCATAACAGCGGTACTCATGAGTTTAACATTAAATTACAGTAATAAGCTATATCATCCAACAAATGACAACATGCCATATGGCTTCAAAAAGAAATTAGATAAGTATTCAGGATATATAAGAACAGTTTCAGAACAATTGGATCTAGACAACAAATATAGTCAGAGTCTTAAGAACAACGTATTCGGATCCATGCTTGGTGTGCTAATATTACTATTGACTGTATTCGGATGGAGAAAAGTAGTCAACACCATGGTTAGCTACAACATTTCAGCAACAACAATCATGATAGGGTACCTAACGACGTTAATCATAATAACGGTGGTTCTGTTCTACCTTTTATTCAAAGCAAAAAAGATCATGAAATCGTTCGGCGACATGTTTTGCAATGCCACAAATCATAGGAACACTGTCCAAAGCAGACAGATAGTGCATAGAGCATTCGTCGCATTCGGAGTATTAACCATAGCATTGATATTCCCATTCATAATGTTCATGTTCGATCTAAAAACTATATATATCATTGTTCCATTCGCATTCATAGGAATATTCGCTTGGGAGATATTCAAGCTATCGAAAGATTCGGATGACGTACATACAGAATCATACATGTCAAACAGCAAATTCGAGTCACGTGTGAATGTAAAACATGGCTGGAAAGTATGATGAGGAAAGTATAATCCAACGAGATTATAATCAATTTTTATTTCATGCTCTTTTTGTAAAAACATAGAAACCATAACGGGATGAAGCAGTAACTACTTCTTAAATTTCATCCCATTTATCTCATAGCGCCAGCCATCTCATAAAATCTAACATATAGCTTGAACGGGGCTACTATTTATTCAATATACACTTCATGCATCAATTCTATGAATGTGGCTATGCTCCATGTCTGGCATAGACAGCCGCCTGACTTGAACCATCCGCTTGACGCAAGTTCAGATGCATACCCGATGAATCCCCAATATAGGATATCATATGATGATGAATTGAGTATCTTGAATATATTATCCTTATATTTCTCCTTATCGAGCCTATACATAGATATTGCTGCAATATTATTTATCCAAAACCAAGAATCTCCCCTATGATAACTCTTATTATCGAGGCCAGTATAGTATGGTTGATATAATGGATGTGTCTTATCAATCGTACTCAGTCCACCGCCCTTTACACCTTCACCCAAATCCCAATCGCACCATAATTTAGGCAATGCATTATCGAACACTTCCTTCCACTCGTTAGATGTCAATAAGTCCGGATAGATATAATATGCTAAGAATACATTTGGCCTTATGACCGAGTCCAGTGGACAATTATAACCATCATTCAAATACATCCTGCCATCAATGTTCTTGAAGAATCTCTCTCTGACAATCTTCTTTATCTCTTCTTCCAAGACATCAGCATTCATTTCGCTGCGAATAATCTTTACCAACTTATCGTTCTTCTTTACAAATTTATTTGCCAGATAATTATCCAGTATATTCATTAATTTAAGCATATTCAAGAATAATGCCTGTATCTCGATGCGCGCACCTTCACGATAATCCTTATCGTTACTTTCAGAATTAAAAGTATCGATCCAAGTCTCTTGCCTATCATTATATATCAACCCGTCTTTGGAATGATTCTTGAGTAGCATCTTGATACTGAACTTCAATCTTTCACTCATATAATTCAGATCATACAGCGTGAAATAATTATTGAAATTATTTCTGCGCTCGCATAAGAGCAAAAAGTCCTGTAATCTCTTAAATAACCAACCGATGCTATCAGCTGTTCCCAAATTCGCAGCTGGATACCTATTCGATAATCTTCCATCAGTCGTTATCTCAAAAAGGTATTTCATCAATAACTCTTTACTATAATCATATCTGTGCTCGAGCATCAAAGACATGACAGACACTAATTCATCTCTACTCCAATATTGATAGAACCACGGAAGACCTGCCCACATGCCAGTGATCCTCTTATTATTGATAGCCAGCTGCATCGACAGATTATCGATAGCATGTACACAGCTAGTATAAGCGAACGCTGCCTCGCTACCCGCAATCTCTTGAACACCATTCTTAACTGACAACACATTATCTATATAGTGTGCATATACTTCGTCTATCTTTTCATTATGCATAAAAATGTCATCAACTTTTTGTATCGCAACATCTTTATCTTCAGAAAATGCAAAATACAATTTTATATCTTTCCTACAAGGTATCTTCAATGCATTATATATGAAGAAATTTGCACCATCTTTTCTGCTGAAATCATAATGATAGAACTTCTGCGACCACTTGTTGATTAGTTCATAATCGTTCGCACCTTTTATAACGAGATATGCTTTATGTTCAATATTTTTCAGAGCGTCATCCGAGAATTTTGTGTACTCTACAATAATCAGATCATTATGCTTGTATATTTTATATATCCTTCCTTTATCGCTTGTATCAAATATCTCTCTGAAATCCAAATCCAAATAAACATACTCACTATAAGAATTGACCTCATATATCAATCCATTCTTTGCAAGAGTGAATTTCTCTACGGTATCCGAAGAAATTCGTTCAATATTCGTAAAATTATTTACGATTTCCGTGACTATTTTGCTGATATAGATATTGTCTATACTCTTATACATCGAGTAATTATTATTGACATTATTTTTCTCTATGATGTTGAACCAGCCATTAAGATTAGTCAGTTGGTCGGAAGGAACAGCAGGAATGGAGAAATAGTGTCCGCGTCTGCTCAACATAAATACAGATAAATTCCTCTCTATAGTGTTAAATATATTTTTACTAATCTTTTCTTTTTTTACCTTATGAGTTATTATCATCCTGAATATATATTATTTATGGGCGGGGATTTCTTTCTATGTGACTCTACGTCTTCAATCGTAGTGTACCTCTGAATAGTCTCCAAGATGTAATTTTTTGGAAGTGCTCGTCAATGTAACGTTTTCCCCTAATGTTGAATCTTTCAATTTTATATCAGTCAATTTTGTGTCATGATCTAGAATGCTATTCCTTAACATGCAATTCTTTATTACACATCCGCTTGCAATGCTAACGTTCGGACCTATTATAGAATTTTCAACAACTACATTCTTATCGATGAATACTGGCGGAATTATCACGCTATTTATCATCTTAGAATCTACTGTGTGCATTCGTTTCAATAAAATCTGGTTAGTCTCCAATAGTGCTGACAAAGTCCCACAATCATACCATCCATCAATTCGCGCTACTTTCAATCTAGCACCATGACTAATCATATATTCTAGTGCATGAGTCAAAAAATATTCTCCATTCTGAGTGATCTTATTCCTATACAGGTAATCTATGCCCTCAAGCATCAATTTATAATCTTTGATGTAATACATCCCTATAGCTGCAAGCTTTGATATAGGCTCTTTAGGTTTCTCGACTATCTTTGTTATGTAATCATCCTTATCCGTGACCACAACTCCGAATCTCTGATAATCTTCAACCTCTTTAGCCCAAATAAAGCCTCCCATATTATTATCTTTTCTGGCTTTCTTAATTATCGATAAATCAGCATCATTTAATGTGTCCGCATAGACTATTATCAAATCTTCAGTTATGAATTCTCTTGCAAGTATAATTGCACCGGCAGTACCATCGGCTACTTTCTGTTCCACAAATCGTGCATTGAACTTATAATTTTTCTTTACGACATCGACGATTTTTTCGCCTTGACCAGGATTGACTACGAATATCACTTCAGTGACGTCAAGATTCACAAACGGATCCAATAAGTGCTGCATCATCGTCTTTCCGGCTACTTTGAGCAATGGTTTAGACTTTATCAAAGTATGTGGTCTTAATCTTGTTCCTTTTCCTGCCATCGGTATCAATATCTTCATTTGTTCATCCCCTCAGATAAATCATTCTCTATTACTCGCCTCTTAGTTTACGCTATATGCCTATAATTGTTATCCTATATAATTATTCTCCCCTATAAAACTTCGCAGCAGTCTCTGGGCTAATCCTATTAATATATGTTTCTACTCCGTTCTCCACGCCACCCCATGTGTCAATCCTAGGAGTTATCTCTATATGGAAATGCAATCCTCTCGGATTATTCATAAATTCTTTAGGAGTATTATGTATGAAATAATTATACGAACAATCCAGTTCCTTCAGCTTAGCCAATATCTGACGCATTATACTGCTAAGTTCGAATAATTCTCCCTCAGTCAGCTGAGTCATTGACAGATAATGCCTCTTAGGGAACAGCCATATCTCGTAATTGAACCTTGATGCATATGGCGTAAATGCTACAAACGAATTATTTTCAAAACATCTCCTCAAAGACGCCTTTTCAGTCAATAATATTTCACAATAGGGACAACTTGCATAACTCGCGACTGCCGAAAGTTCATCCCTTATCAATTTAGGAATATGATTTAGGGCTATCACTTGTGAATGTGTATGTTTGATGGATGTACCTGCATTAGGACCGTGATTCTTGAATACTAGCACATACCTGATGTGTTCTCTATTGGACAAATCTTCGATCCTATTTCTGTATACACTCAGGACATTCTTCAGTTCTGAATCAGTAAAGTCAAACAATTGTTTTTCGTGAGCGTTTGTCTCGACGATAACTTCATGATACCCGTATGCATCTGAAAAAGTAAAGAATTTATTGTCAGTCTGGATATATTGCTTACCAAGCGGCTCAACTGCAGGATATTTGTTGTCGAACCATCTCACAGTCCAAGGTTCGCCAAGCTTACCTCTCTCTTTGCCTGCCAAATATTCATGGCCGGGGCAGAAAAAGCACGTGGCCTTATCTGCAGCTACACTATCGATCCTATCCATATGTGCTTCTTTTCTCAAGAAATCAGGCCTTAATCCTCTTATCTCTGAAATGATGACATATCTGTCCAAAACATAATCCTTACGTAATTCCATTGTAATCAGCCTCTTAAATTAATTTCTTATTAAAGTATTAATATCATATTAAATTAATCTTCTCTTAAATTTTTTCTACTTTCTGCAATGCCATGTTGTGTGCATTGACATAATATTCTACAAATAGTTTCCAATCAGCCAGCCCTGAAAAGTTCTTGGCATTCAACTTACATTCTATACGCTGTTGCTGATTAAACTTCGTGAATTTATACATTATATCGGTGAAATTCCCAACGATTGATTCCTCGGATTTGTTCAATCTTTCAAGCAGATATATGCCTTCTTTATGTACATCATGATTCTTTACAAAAAGTCCGAAACCACTTAAATCAGTCGTCAACGCAGGAACGCCCAAAGCTATACTTTCAAGCGGAGTGTATCCCCACGGCTCATAATAGCTCGGGAATAATCCCAAATGACATCCGATTATGGCATCATAATATGTCAGATCTATAAAACCATCATTGCCGTCTAGATAGACGGGTTCGACAATCACTTTGACAAAATCTTCCTTACGATTCAATAGACCGTTTTGTTTGAATGCTACAAGCAACTCATTGTTTTGTTCGTCTATATTATGAGTGCTGAACGGAGGACTTCCCGTACGCTCGAATGCGATCAGATCTTTACGCAGATTCTGCATGAAGACATCAGTCAATATGCCTTGCTCTGCATGCTCCTTCCTTGATATTACATCATATATCAGTCTTGTAAGTATTTCTGTACCGTTGGCATTCACATAATTTTTTATATGCATATAATAATTTTTATTCTCTAAAACTTCAATCTTCAGACCATGCTGTTCCATAGGTATCCAGAAGAACACCGTTATACTATGAGGAGCAGTGGAATCATTATGAGTATTGACGGAATTAGCAGAAGTTGAAGAGTTTAAGGAATTTAAGGAAGCTTTGGAATTTGACAAATCATATTTTAGGCGCTCATTCAATTTTCCGAGCGATTTAACAAGTATATCATAACCCTTATTATGATATTCATAACGACCTATCGTATAGAATATAAGATTTTTATCTAGATCGAATGTATAATAAGGAAAATAATAATATGCGAGGAATTCACGTATTTTCTCTCGGGAAGTCCTGTGTTTTATGGATATATCCTCGAATGTTGGGAATTTCTCTATATCTAATCCATTATATGTCAATATGTCAGGTCTTCTAGACAAGAATTTTTCTGCTTCCATTGCAGTAATTTCGGAAACTGTGGTAAATACGTCAGTAGTAAGCGCTGCCGCTTTTTCAGCCAAAAATTTTGCCTCTACATTGAAACGATACGCCTCATGCATCGGATCAATAGTGTCCATTGCATGATATAAATCCACACCATTCGAGGATAATGTTCTTCCGAGGACTGTTGCATGTGTAGTAAATACTGTCGCTACTTTTTTACAATTCGTCTTCAAGTATAATATACAGAATGCCGATAACCATTCGTGACATTGTGCTACAATTTTCTTATTCTGCAACTTAGTGTCATATATCCTATGTATCAGTTTTCCGACACAATAAGACCATAACATCGGTTCCTCAAAATCCCAGCTGGTTTTGATAGAATCTATTTTGTAATCATTCCAAAACATACCCTTTAACGAATCTTTTTGGTTCACTATACCTAAGAATTCCACTAAGATAACTTTTGGTTTACCTTTAGCGTCATCCCAAGTGCCATAATGATATACTATACCTTCTCGATGTAATTCTTCGAATGCTTGCTTAAACTCATCAGGTGGAGGCTCCTCGCTAAACTCTAATTTAGCATGCTGTTCGAAATAGGGTCCTACCATAAAATAATTCTTGTAATGCGACTGCATCTGCTCAGCTTTAGAAGTCAAAACAGTATATATTCCACCCACTTTATTGCATACTTCCCATGATACCTCGAACACATAATCCGCTGAAGGATTCATAATACACCCGCTCTTTTTATGAACATTAAACGCCTATTAAACATGAAATATCTATTAATCTAATCTACAAAAGATTAATTCTACAAAAATAACTTATACACGAGTAAGATTATTATCAACAAAACAAGTGCAAAGTATAGTGCTACCCATAAAGCATTCTCACGATTGTCCTGAGCTAATTCATCCTCTAATTCTATCTCAGGATTTAGCTTTTCTTCTTCTTTATGCTCTATGTTTTCAAGTTTCTTCTCAGACAATTTATTTTTGGAAAATAATTTGAACCAATTACGACTAGCCTTTATCTCTTCGGATTTCTTTTGATGTTTTTCTTTCTCTTCTAACTTCTCTTTCGCTTCAGATGAGAACACATGATCTGAAGTTGCTTTTTCATTAGACGCATCATGAGCCTCATGATCGTGGTGCTCAGCATGATGTTCATGCTCTTCAACATGCTCAACATGATGTGCCTGATTTTCGGCATGATGTTCATGCCCTGCAATATGTTCAGTATGATGTTGTTCGGCATGATCTTCTAATCTTGAAACTTTCAAGATAGAACTTCCTATTGTAGGACCTAAAGTCATATCATTTATCTTATCTTTAATCAATTGTATCGTCTCACTTCTAGAATTTACTGTCCTAAGTTTATCTGCAAGATGTTTATCAGATAGTACATGATCTATCCAATTTGAAAAATCATTTTTATGATGATTAACGAATTGATGAAACTCATGATCCTCGATGTTCTCGAGTTTCGATACCAACTCTAACAAATTTTTAGATCTAGTACCATCATGAAAGACGAACTGTTTATCATGCGGAGCATTAATCAACATCCCACCCTCTCTTAAATATCTACATATCTACAAAAACATATTTATAATCTGCCAACGATCATCCGTTAATAAAATATACATAAAATATAAAAATAATATCATAAAAAAATAATCACGTGAATCATTTCTGATTCGTATTTTGTACCTTGTCAAACATATTCCTATACAATTCAACACTCATCTCTAATCTGTTTCTGACTGTACGTATCTTCTTCGCTAATTCCGGTTCACCAAATACATCGTTTATCCAATTGGCAAAGTCATTCTTGGTGTCAGTCACATGATATTTGAACATATCATCACTGATCAACTGCAGAATATCTGCTAATTCTTTAGCATTTTTCACTTTCCTGCCATCACATAAAACGAAAAATTTGTCTGGAGTCACTTCCACGTACAATGTTCGTTTCTTGATTACAGGCGCAGGAACAACCGGTTTTACAGGTGTAGACGCTGGAACTGGAACCTTAACTGGCACTGTTACTGGTGCCTTTGCCGGAGCGGTTGTCAATGCTTGAACTGGAGCTTTCACCAATGCTTTTGTTGCTTTTTTAGGAGCATTACTTACGACATTCTTTTGTTCCTTCTTATGGACAGATGCTTTCTTTTTCAAGTTCTCACCTCTGAAAATCTTAAATCTAAATTCCTACATCTTGTAATTCTAACACCCTAATAACGGGTAATTTAAAAATATTATGCACATGTATTTATATTTCTTTACATATTTAGGTTCTAAGCTCATTAATCAGCTTAGCAGGTCTCTCGGTTATCCTGTGCTTGACATCATACTTGTCCTTCAATTCGATAACTATGTTTTTCCCCTGAATTAAAGTCTTCATTCGTAATATTATATCGTTTAGTATATTCATAAAATTTATGTAGGATTCATATGGCGTATCGTAAGGATTGAAATATTTGTGTACATCACCATCATTGAAGTATTTCGTGCACATATAATAGAAATGGTCGCTTGTAGTCAATTTACGCCAATCTTCAAGCAACGCCTTATTATTCAGCTCTTTTAGCACCTTCTCTATAGCGTATAATTCAGAACTTGCAGAATTCTGCATATTATTGCCGACCCATGCGCTTAAGTCTCTTTCTATATCTGCCCAAGATATGAAATTATGGATGTCTAATTCTGCAACAGGCTCTATCTTAGTCAATTCTGATGGCCAGATAAACTTGGTATGATGATTCTTAAACAATTCATTAGGTAAATTTCTCAAGAAGTTAAATATGCCTGTATCCTCCCATTGATGCTCACCAAATGTCTCATAATCCATAAATAAATTTATTGAATGCTCTGCATGCTGATTGATCCAATGAGCATATTTCTCAGAAGTCAATGGAAACTCTTTCCATGATTGTTGACTGAACCTGAATGCCACATCATCGCTTAACTTATAGTTCTTTAATAAAAGTCTCAGTGTGGTCGTAGTTTTTGCTCTATAGACATAATTCGGGCTACGCCAATTCAAGATATGATCAGCACCCTCTGCAAGCATGCCCTTGAATCCCATCTGCTCAATGAAATGTGCAATCTCATTATTAAATATTAGTTCAGTATTCCTGAAAACGACTGGCTCTTGATTAAATAGTTCCTTTATTTTCTCTCTATGCAACATCACTTGTGCCTTAAACTCGTCTTTAGAATATAGATAAGACAAAGAATGGTAATAAGTCTCTGACAAGAACTCTACACATCCTGTAGCTGCAAGTTTCTTGAATGATTCAAGAACTTCTGGAGCATATTTTTCGAACTGCTCTAATGCTACACCAGTTATACTATATGCTATCTTGAATTGCCTATCACTGTTCTTATAAGTGTTAATCAGATCAAGCATGACTTGATTTGTCGGTAGATAGCATTTCTTCGCCACTTTCTGCATGACTTCGCGATTTTTTGCATCATCAAAATAATCGCTATTATGACCTATGTTGAACACAGAATATCGTTTCATCCTATACGGCTGGTGTACTTGAAAATAAAAACATATGTTTGGCATGTTGTCCTTCCTCACCCTCTCTACAGACTATATCGTTGAATTTAGATTATTATTTATACAGATAAACTATGTAGCTTTAATCCCATGATACTTTTCATGAAGTACTGTGTTATACATATCGATGCATTTTTGTGCTGGAATGTTCCAACTGAATGTATGGACTTCCATCGAACCATGCTTTGACAGCTCATGATGCAGGCTTCTATAATTCAAGACGCTGATTATCTTGTTCGCTAGTTCATCAATATCCCAGAAGTCAACCTTCAATGCATGTTTGAGAACTTCGCTGACACCAGACTGTTTCGATATTATTACGGGAACATTATTTCTTAAAGCTTCAAGCGGCGTTATGCCGAATGGCTCGCTTACTGATGGCATTACGTACAAATCTGCTGCCTGATATGCCTTATCTACATCATGTCCATTGACGAATCCTGCAAATAAGACTTTGTTACCGATGCCTAATTGAGCTACACGGTCAACCAATCTGGCTTCCATATCACCTGTGCCCGCAATGATAAATTTAACATCAGGATCATAATCCAATACTCTCTTCGCTGCTTCTACAAAATAATCTGGACCCTTTTGTAATGTTAATCTTCCTAAGAATAATACCACTTTCTCATGCTTCTTTATGTCGAACTTTTTCTCATCACTGAATTCAACAGCATTATGCACAACAACTATCTTATCCGCTGGTATTCCATAATGTTCCATTATTTTTTCTTTAGTGAAATAGGATACGGCTATTACTCTATCGGCAAATTCCATGCCGCTACGTTCAATTCCGTAAACATAATCGTTTATACTGTTTCCACCAGTCCTATCATATTCTGTCGCATGAACCTGTACCACTAATGGTTTTCCTGAAACTTTCTTTGCTTCTATGCCTGCTGGGAATGTCATCCAATCATGGCAATGTATTATATCAAAATCTTCGGTTTCTGCAATCATTCTTGCAGCTAAACTTAAACGATATACTTCGTCATGAATATTCTTACCATACAAAATTTTAGAACTATCGCCACCGCGTTTTTCTAATAACTTCATATAATTATCGTACTCTTCCTTATACTGTGCATCAGAAAGATATGGTTTTAGAAGAGTATCAATTTTTTTAACCTTCAAATTATATTTATACAGGTTAGAAGCTATTAATAATTTGACAAATTCGGCTTTCATGTCTTCTGGACCGTTCGGCATCACGAAAGTAACTTCAACATTCTTGTTCGTCAAACCTTTAGTCAAACCATAACATGCTGTGCCAAGGCCTCCGGACATGAATGGTGGAAACTCCCATCCAAACATAAGTACTTTTAATTTATGCATGCTCACCTCAATAAAAAAATAAAATTATAAACAAAATCACTATAGCACAAAATAATATAAAATCTATAGCTAAACATCACCTTTACACTAAATTTCTTTAGGATATTTTTATTATAAATACTAATTATTTATTCTTTGATGGAAGATATATAAAAATGTTTTCATTTTTTTAATGAATTATTAGTGAATTTTGATGAATTCTTCATTCAAAAACACTACTTTTTAATGTACAAATAATGGTTGAAAAGTGGTTTAATATTGAAATTTCCGCATAAAAAAAGCACAACTAACTTATATAGTTAATAAGTGTAGTTATTATTAAATATAATAAGTTAATAAACTATCATACAATCGAAATATTTATATAGTTGTTTAATTTTAGAAACACAGATGGTTGAAGAGTTTACATCGGAAATATTTTCAAGCAATAAATGGGTTATACTAAAGGAAATAGCTGAAAACCCTCAGTCACCAAGCGATTTAGCCTTGAAAACAAATACTAGCTTATCAAATATAACTCAGCAACTTAAACTTCTAGAAGCATATAAGGTTGTCCGCAAGGAAAAATCAGAAGAGAAAAATGCAGGAAAGCCAAGAACGATATATTATCTAAATGAAGAATTAGTTTATGCGACTGTGCTCATGGAAGGCAAGGCCGAGCGTAAGGTATTCCATATAGATAACAACAATAATATGTTCTTTAACGTATTATTCAGCATGAGTCCTGAAGATCTTATGTTCATGCTAAAGTTTATCTTCAAATATGAGGAAGTATTAAAGAAATGTAAATCAATCGGTTTTCTAAAATCGACAAAGGATAGCATTGAACTATTCCTGATTACAGACCAATTGGAAGATATCAGATCCAAATTCAGCAACATATTCATCGATGATCATCATGGCAAAATAAAAAAGATAATCAATTGGAGTCATAACGAGTTTGAAATCAATGACGGCCTAAACCATAAAGACAGATATTTCATGGACATGATTCGTAACGTTCAGGTAATCCATGACCCAAATAGTATTCTAGCACATGTGAAAGAGGTAAGGGAGAATCTAAAGTAAGTAGCGATAATTGATAAGAAATATAAGGAATATAGTTGTATATAACTCATAAACCATAGTATATCATAAACATGTGGTGATAAAATGAATAAGGTCATAAGATTTTTGGATGAATTGAGTGATGAAGAGCTTTACGAATTCGAAAAAGATATGAAGAGCGGCATAATCAATAAGTTTATAGAACAAAAAAAAGAATATTTCAAGGTCAAAGATAAGATGTGCAGCGTTTGCGGCAATAATGTGGATGAAGACTGTTTAGTGTTAATTTATGGTGACCCTAGGATAGGGGTCAGAAGCAAGGCACATTTCTGTGGCACTGACTGCATGGAATATTTCATGAACAAAAATATCAGGAAGAACAAGGAAGAAAAAAACGAGAAAAGGATAATTAAGAATAAAAAAATAGAACGACAAACGTAACATGGCTTTATCACAATTAAGATCACTATATGAGAAGCGCAGAGCGAACCTAGTTAGTCTATTGGAGAAAAACCCTAAACTTGATTCAGCAAGACAACATCAGATATATGGGGCAATATGCGAAATAGATATACTGTTGAAAACTATCGAACATTTGCGTGAACAGGAGATTCAAGAAAATTTTGAGCTAGAAACAAAGGGTAAAGGACAAACCCCGGGAAAAGTGTGAGAAAGATATAATGCAATAGCAGATATAAAGTCAATGTTTGGGTGATATTATGCCATTAAGAAGATTAAAAGATATATATGAAAAACGCAGATCGACATTAAAAAGTGCCTTAAATCAAAACAGTGGATTAAGCACCGATAGAAAAGCAGAGATGAATGGAGCAATCGCAGAGATAGATGCATTAATCAAGACCATAGATACATTGAGACAGCAAGAGATTGAAGATAATAGGTTGCTGGAAGTCAAGGGCAGGTCAAGCGTTCTAGATCATATACCTGTAGTAAACAAGTTTCAAGATAAGACTAAGAGCAAATATGAGAATTCCGGTACCAGACATAGTTTGAATGAGGCGTTCATAAAAAAATGCGAGGCAAGGACAAAATACGAATTGTTCGCTAATATCGCTAAAGATGAAGGATATGACCATATTGCACAAATATTCCTAGATACGGCAAACAATGAACGTGAGCAGGCAAGGATAATACTTGAATACATGCGTGAGGTTAAGGACACAGTGAGCAATCTACGTGACTCTGCAGATAGTGAAAGAACATATCATGAATATTATTATACTCACTACGAAAAGATTGCTGCTGAAGAAAAATATCCTACAGTCGTAGAGTTTTTTAAAGAACTAGCACAGATTGATGCTGAGCATGAAAAGCGCTTCTTGAAATTATTGAAAAGCTTCAATGAGAATAAATTATTCAAGAAAGACATAATCGTCAAGTGGCGCTGTAAGGATTGTGGATACATAATAGAAGCACATGAAGCACCAAACAAGTGTAAAGTATGCAAAGCACATAAAGGCAAGTTCGAAGTATATCATGAAGTATTCTAGGTGTTGTATGGTTAAGCAAAAAACACAGATATTCGTCATCCATGGCGGAATGACTTTCAAGAATAAGAAAGATTACCTGCATTACTTGAAGACTAGAAAAATATCTATCAAAGAAAAAATATATTGGAATAATGAGTATCTGAAGAAGAATTTGGGTAAAAAATTTGAAATCATAAAACCGCGTATGCCACTATCAGAAAACGCCAAATATGATGAATGGAAAATCCATTTTGAGAGATACTTTCCTTATTTGAGAAACAACATAATCTTGATTGGCTCGTCACTTGGAGGAATCTTTTTAGCGAAATACTTATCTGAGAACAAGTTTCCTAAGAAGATATTATCGACTTATCTTATCTGTACACCATTCGATAACAGCATACCGACTGAGGATTTAGTCGGAGGGTTTAAACTTAAATCCGATTTATCCATGATTGAGAAGAATTCTAAAAACCTTAACTTATTATTTTCTAAAGATGATGATGTTGTTCCAGTATATCATGCCGAGAAATTCAGGAAAAAATTAAAAAAGGCAAATATTATTATTTATGAGAGTAAAAACGGGCACTTCAACATTTCAGAATTTCCGGAAATCGTGAAGATGATCAAAAAAGATGCGAAGTGAAAATAGCATACTACATAATTACGACCAAAAACCCGCTTCTCTTAGAACCCATTCAACACTTTCAGCAATATTTAGATCTTTTATTTGTTCTATACTGAAGAATTCGGCCAAAGAAACATCTTCCTTAGCTTTAACATTCAAATGTTTAGGCTTTGCTAGATAGAAAAATACTATACTGTGATAATTTCCTGGAACATTGATTATCTCTTTATAGCCAATCTGTTTAATTATTTCTATGTCAAGATTTGTCTCTTCTTTAGCTTCTCGAATCGCCGCATCGTGCAACGTTTCACCAAAATCAACACCACCACCAGGAAAAACCCAATACCCATTATAGTTTTCCTTGTTTCTTTTCGCTAAAAGATATTTTCCATCATGAACTATAACAACTGAACTGGTTAATCTCGGTTTTTGGTCTGACATAATATTCAATCCCTATATCTCTTCCCACTTCTTCTCGCCAGAAATCAATAGTTCAATGAAGTGCCTGACCTGTGATATTGGAATTCTCTTCTGCTCTTCAGTATCTCTATTTCTTATAGTAACGTCATGTTTCTCTTTCGAATCATAATCGACCGTTATACAGAATGGCGTGCCTGATTCATCTTCGCGTAAGTATCGTTTACCGATGCTTCCTGCAACATCATATCTCACACTAAATTCTTTTTGTAGATCATCATATATCTTCTTTGCAATTTCAGGTAATCCATCCTTTTTCATAAGAGGAAATACTGCTACATTTACGGGGCTCATATGCCATGGAACCAAAAATTTAGTCTTACCTTCCTTCTCATCTATCTTACTATAGAATAAATCTAACAATGCGAATGTCGGTCGGTCGGTTCCGAATGCTATCTCGATTATGTTTGGCACTTCATTCTTCTCTTCTTTGGTCTCTGCCTTGGATTCTTCGTTAAACAGATACAAATCTTTGCCTGAATGTTTTCCATGCTGTGTCAAATCATAATTTGTCCTATCGTGTACACCGCATAGTTCGAACCATCCAAAACTATTCAATTTTGCTTCTATATCCCATGCATCTTCTGCATAGAATGCTTTTTCATTTGGATAATGCTGTCTTAATCTTAATTTTTCTTGTGATATTCCTATCTGCCTGAATAATGAATATGCAATATATACTGCCCATGCATACGCCTTATTCTTGAAGTGCCCCTTCTCTAATGCTTCATGTACAGTCATCAATTTTGGTTCCGTATTCCCCTCTTGGAATTGCCATGCCCATAAAGGTAGCTTCTCATGTTTTATCTCTTCATATTTTTCAAACTCATTTTTTTGCTGCTTGAACAAGAATATCTGAGCCTCTGCCTGAGTAAATTCTCTACATCTCATCACGTGTTGTCTTGGACTGATCTCATTACGATATGCTTTACCTATCTGGAATACCGCATAAGGTAATTTCTTCCTGAAGAATTCGTTATATCTCAAGAATGGAAGATATGTTGTTGTTGCAGTTTCAGGACGATTATACGCTTCAACATCAAGTCCTATTGTCGTCTTCATCATCAAAGTATGTCTTTTTATCTGCTTTAAGAATTCAGACTTACAATTCGGACACTTTACGTGATGCACCTGTATAAGATTCAATAGTTCTTCATCTGATTTATGGTCTGTGACTTCTTCTGGAACAACTTCCTTTATCATATTATCTGCACGAAAATTTCCCTTGCATTTTGAGCATGTAATGACTGGATCTGTGAATCCTCCAAGATGTCCTGATGCTTCCCATACTTCTTTTTGCATCACCGTCGGACACTCGACCTCCCAGAAATTATTCTTTTGATATAATCTTCTTATCTCTCTCTCGATATTATTCTTAAGAAGTTTACCTAAAGGAGCATAAGTATAGAATCCAGCTAAGCCACCATATATCTCTGGCTCAGGACCCCATATGAATCCTTTCTGCTGCATAAAACTGACTAATTCATCATAGAATTTTGAACTCGACTTATCCGACTTGATTTCTTCAGCCATGATTGAAGAGAATGATGAGAATTTAAAAAGATTGTTCTTATTAAGATTCTAATTATATCATGTCACGCTCACATTCATGTAGCACTCGAATTTTAATCCGAGTCAATTGTAACAAAATGTTTATCTGATAGTTCGCTAGGTGCAAATAAATTTCATTTACGAAATTTCTTGCACAAGAAATGCATACATGCGTTTCTTTGCAGCACTTATTCCAACAAAGTCTCATAGAAATAATGTATCTGTATCGGCACTATGTGTGATGAACGTATCATCTCATGGAATTGGCTGCGTATCTTATTTATTTTATCATTTATCGACAAGAAATCTTTATCGACGACTTCGAACATATAGCCGAATTCTCCTATAGTCTTAAAACTCCGAACAACCAAAGGATCATTACTCAGTTGAGAATCAAGCAACGGCAACTGTTCAAGTTTATCGTCGGCAAATTTCAGCAGGATGCTATAATCTACAAATCCGGCCTTTCCGAAGTCTATTATCGTGATAAAATTATCTATGACCTTTTGTTTGATAAGATTCTTTATACGTGCGTGCACTGCATCATAACCTATCTTTGTACGTCTTGATATCTCAAGACTTGTCAATCTGCAATTAATACTGAGTTCTTTAAGTATCAACATATCCTTATTATCGATAGATACTTGTTCGCACGGTTTCTCGAGCCGTTGAAGCATGAAGTGTGTTGTTATATTTTGCTTCTTATTAAACAACCCTTCTAACTCTTTATAGGTCGAGTAGATATCCTTTGTTATCAATTTTATAGTATAATTGTATTGGGACAGACAATTCATTATGCTAATGCAACCCGTAATATTGCTTAATTCATCGACGAATGCAGATTCATTTGAAAGATATCTTGTCTTTATGAAAAGATAATACATGTTGTAACCGAGTGCAGTATAATTGATGTTGGCATGAAATCCTTTGATTATTTCCTTCTCAACTAACTTATTCATCCTATATAGTATCGTCTGTTTCGATACCCTACACTTTTTTGATAGTTCCTTCAGTGGCGCTCGAGCATCTTCTCTCAAAGCATCAAGTAGTTTTATATCTAATTTATCTAGTTCGGATCCTTTAAACAAATATTCCATCATTTTAGCCATTATTTAGTATAGTTTTGTATTATTTATATACTTTTCCCTAATTATACTAATTTATTAGCTTATTATTTTATTTAGTTGTTTTACTATACTATCTCTATAAAAAACATCGAAGCCCGGAAATCTTTCAGAAATGTTCATAATGTTTCCGGAAATTCGGAGAATAATGTGATAAAAAATAACACATTAAATTTGTTGGAGGGATTAAAATGGTAACAATAGACAATATAGTACAGACTGTTGGAAAGTTCAATGGAGATATAAGCAACCATAGAACGTATGAGAGAGCAAAAGCGAATGTAGAAGTAATAGATAAGGATGCAGGAATGCAGAAACTTGAGGAGACATTAAAGAAAGAGGCTGGATATAATGATTTCCGTCTTCCGAAAGAACCTGAAACATACAGCATAACACGTGGAGAGATAACATTCAATGTAAGATCGGAGACAACCACTAAAAGACCGCAATACAAGAAAGCAGTCGAACAGATGGAGAATTATATCGGAGGGATAAACCTGCTATTATTAGGAGACAAGGTAATAACGGGTGTCGCCAAAGAAGATGGAAAATGGTGCATCGGCGTCGACAATTTACTGGAGCAATATGAAGTTATAATTGCAGGAGTAAAATCTCCAGGTGTCAAACAGACAATAACATATGAAGCAGATGAATCGATCATGAAAACTCCTAAAGAGATGAACATGTCATATTTCGGCAACGGAAAACTTAATGCAGAAAATTTTACGGAGTACATGCAAAAGGATTTGCTTAGAGGAATATCACAAGAGTATGTCAAGGCATATGAAAAGGAACTTAAGAAACAGAACAAGACAGGAGGCATAGTCACTGTCAATACTCGAAAAGGCTACAAGGAAGAGTCAACAAAGAGCGAAGGAGCCGATTGGGCTTATGTCGCCAAGACATTGGTCAATGAAGACGACGATAATTTAGGAGAACTGAACATGTTGGCTAGTCCGAATATGACTTTTGAAAATAAGACAGCAAAAATGCCACAATATGATTTGTTTATCAGAGAGCCATTCGGTGAAAAGAAGTTATATGTCGGTATAGAAAGCATCTATAATCGTATTCAAGAATTGAAGGATGGCAAAACTATAACTGCAGAGAAAATCACATATGTCCCTAAAGAGATAGTATAAATCTTTTGATATATATTTTATTTTTTATAATTTTTTATACTTTATTCCAGTTTTGGGTTTAATACCCCGGAGCTCTGCTCCGACTGGGTAGTTCATTTTTTTATTTTTTTATATTCTGCTAATTGAGGAAAGAATATGAGAGTATATAATTCAAGAAATAGAAAATTGACTATACCGTTGTATGATATAGGTACTCTTATTTCTGGATTCTATATAGGATACAATGAAGGTAAAGGCATAGACACAACCCAGACTGTTGAATATTTGACAAAATACGGCCCGACAGCCATTGCCGTATGTATGACTCCCTTAATGCTTAAAGTCATAAACATGTTCGGAAAGTGGACTAATAGAAAAATAATGCAAAACTTGCATAATGAAGATTTTGAAGTCACCAGGCAAGATAAAACTAAGAAATATAAAGACCTGAACATGGATCAAAAACAAGAGTTAAGACATAAGATACTTGAAAATATCAATAATCTTGAGTCAAAATTACAAGATATATCATATCTAAAACCAACAATAATAGCAGGAACAAGAACGGCAATAGAAACAATCATAGGATATACAGCAGGAAGGATTTATAGCGAGATTAACTGATAATAATTCTATTTAATTAAAATTTATAAACAGCACTATTCTCCGATAGTAATACTTGAGGTAATAACTATGACAACAATATACGATAGTGCCAGTGGCGTACAGCATCATTACGTTTCTGAATTAGATAAAGTCACAGAATTAATTGGCTTAGACCGTAATAGAGTGATACTTACAGTTAAAAATCCAAATCCATCTGTAATAAATTCTCAAAAAGAAATGATGTATGTCAAAGCTCAGCAATATATGCAAGGATTCAGAGAACATCGCATTAATGTTAAAAATCCAGGAATGACATATGATACATTAGGATCACACATTGAGGGATTGAAAAAAGGACAATTACACATATACCAAAACGATACAGACATATCCAGCTTCTTTGAAACTACTGATGCAACAGCACAGACCATCCTTGAAGACCTATATTTTACATATAATCATGGACTCAAAAGAGGATTTGAAGAAATATCCGTAGGCAGTGATTTTATATTCGATGATATACCAAAATATTTATTCTCTAATATTATAGCGAAAGTAAACACGGTAGAACCATTACCTGAAAAGAAGCAGTAAATCAGTGTGTTCTATCTGTATTTTTTTCTTTATTAATATGTTTCTCCCAATACAACTTCACATGTGGCTCTATCATCGGATTGGCGCTTGGTCCTAAAGAATATATCACGTTGTCTGATGTGCCGCCCCAAGAATAAGTTCCCACCTTCTTATTGATTTTAAGTATCTTAAATTCTCCAGTATCCAGACCCTTTTTTAGATGATAATATATCAATCTCATTGTGACTGGAGGATACAATTCCTTGTATATCTTATACATATCATATCCGTGCAATTCCTTGTAGAAATATAATATCTCAACTATGTTCTGTCGAACTTTTGATCCTATCGGTCTACCCTGCTTTCTCACCATTATATCTATGCGACAGATAACTTTAAAAATGTGACGCTCATAATGATAACATGCATCTACTAATGTTATCTGGTGAGAATCTTAAGTTAGCACGCCTCGAGGCCGAATCCCTTCTAGGATTGGAACAGACGAAGTTGGAAGGAAGCTACTTATTCTGTACTATACCTACAGATAGTATGAAACTTATCGATAGGTTGGCGTATACGCGGAAAATCTACGAAATAGTATATACTACTAATAGAAAAAATCTTGAAATATCATTAAAAGAATATCCTTGGATGAATTATTATGAAAAGAATTTCTGTGTCAGAATCACGTCTGCTGAACATTATGATGAAAGATACTATGCAGGATTTGTCTGGCAAAGCCTGGAAAGAAATACGAGACCGCAGGTCAATCTCGATAATCCTAGCCTGCTTATAGAAATATTCATCGATAAGGATACTGCGACTGTATCCAAATTATTATACCAAAATTTTGAGACTTTTGAAAATCGTAAGGCGCATCTAAAACCAATATTGCATCCTACAGCCATGCATCCGAAGATGGCAAGGGCATTAATCAATATATTAAATCCAGATCCTAAGGAAAAGATAATCGATCCATTCTGCGGCGCATGCGGAATATTGACTGAAGCAGGCTTGCTTGGCCTGAAATTCGAAGGTCATGATATTGATAAAAAGATTCTAGAGAGTGCCAAAACTAATCTAGAATATTATGATATCAAACCGGAACATTATAAGTTGATACAGGGAGATTCCACAAAGATAAAGAATCTGAAGAATATAGTCACAGATCTACCTTATGGTAAGAGCAGCAAGAAAAGCCATGAATTGATTGAGCTATACGCAAAATTCTTGAAAAATATTTCTGGACGGGCAATCATTGTCATGCCAGACTTTCTACCATACAAAAAATTGCTAGATAAGAACTTACCAAAATCTGTCACAGTCATAACTATCATAAGCCATTATGTCCATAAGAGCTTGACTAGAAAGATAATATTAATCGATAAGAAAGATGCAACAAAGAAAGTTGTTGTAAATGCTATCAATAAGAAAGTCAAGAAGACAAAAAAGAAAATTGTTATCAAGAAAAAGAAAGTGATAACACATAAGACCGTGAAGAAAACATTAAAACATGTTAAATCTATCATCAGACATAAGATTTCTAAGAAGACAAAAAAGAAAATTGTGAAGAAAAATTTAACTAAAAAACATCAGAAAATTACAAAAAAGAAAAAATAATCTATCTCTTGCTCTTATTGCACTCTTCTTCGTAGAACTTCAATGCATCATCGACGCTCATTCCTTCATGTATAAGCTTGCGTATAGTGTGTGTCAACGCATATGGTTTATCATGCTGCCAGATGTTTCTTCCAACAGCTATACCTGCTGCTCCACTCTTCATTATCTCATCACTCATCCTTAAGAATGCATGCTCATCCATCTTACTGCCGCCAGCAACCAACACTTTCGCTCTGCCAGCACACTTCACGACCCATTTGAATCCTTCAAGATTATTATTATATTTTAATTTCAGAAAGTCTGCACCTAATTCAAGACCAACACGGGCAGCATACGCCAAAGTGTCTGTATCTATTTCATTCACTATCTTTGGCCCGCGTGGATACATCCATCCTATTACTGGTATACCATACTCATGTGCCTGCTCCACTATCTTGCCGAATTCAGAAAACATGTCGGATTCAAGCGGACTGCCATCATATATAGTATATCCGACTGCATTTGCGCCCAGTTTTATTGCTCTTTCAACAGAGCATATTTGTTTGGACAATACCATCGGTGAATCAAGGAATGCCGTCTTTCCATTCAATTTAACTATCAATGGTACATCCTTATAATATCCGTGATAATACTTCTCTGCTATACCTGCTTGAACGATTATGCCGTCATACATTCCTTCTAATGCTATGTCGAATATATATTTTGGGTCAACTGTCATCACGTTCAAGTCTTTCGGACCGTGCTCAAGACCTTGATCATATGCTAATAGCATTGCTCTGCCGTTTTTTAGAATTTTAGTAGTATTAACTCTCATCTGTACACCTCTCTAATAACTATAGTCAACATAATCTTTTGTATTTATAACTTTTTCTTAAATATCGTCCTGTTATCATGTTCGACCATATGATAAGCCCGCGTGTCTAACAACTTTGTTTTTGCGCCTAAGCCAGTTATTAACGATTCCGCATTGATCATACCTAATTTTAATGAATATACTATATCTTTACCGAGCATTATTCCGGTAACGAATCCTGAAGCAAATGCGTCTCCGGCACCAGTGGTTTCCACAACTTTCACAGGTATGGGCTTAGCCGAATATACTATGCCATCCTCGCTATTATAACAGTGGGCTCCGTTATGACCGTCAGTTATCACTACCATTTTTGGTCCTAATTTCGCTATTTCAACAAGCAAATTAAATATATTTCCGGTATTATCTCCAGTCAATGCCTGTGCTTCTTCTTTATTGAATACTAATATATTAGTACATTTCAATATGTTACGCAGTCCTCTCGCGCCATTCTTCACGATATATAAGCTCGGATTGTACGCTATTTTTATGCCTTTCCGTTTAGCATACTCGGCTATCTTCTGTTGCGTATGAAAACTGTCTTTCATCATGGAAGATAGATACAACCATTTTGAATCAATTATCCTGAAATCTATATCATTTATCTTAAAGTCATCATTACATCCTTTATATATGAATATCGTCCTATCATCTTCGATAGAATCCAGTATTACAGAATATCCTGATATCTGACCATACGTCCCTATGAACTCCACTTTTTCGTTGAATAAACAATCACTTATGGTCTTGCCGTTGTCATCTTTACCTATCTTTCCTAGATATGCTACCTTTAATCCTAATCTAGAAAAAGCCACAGCACTATTGGTGCCGCCTCCGCCGGTGAAGAACTGCAATTCTCTGATAAGTATCTTTGCGCCTAACGGATACGCTATATCCTTGTGATGATGCAAGTTTACGATTTCGGACTGCGTAGGATCAGTATGTGCAAATGCATCTACAGTCGCAGAACCAACAGTTATAATATCATATCTAGGATTATTCGACAAATTCACACCTCTCTTTAAAATATACTATAAATTTACTATAAATATAATTTATATCCATTTATAACACGGGTATTTATAAATTTTTATGATATCTCAAAACTTTATCTTATCCAATATTGAATGTGCATTCGTACTATTCAAGTGTTTTGACAACTCATTCCAATCTTTGCCTAATTTAGCAGATAATTTAGTCTGCAATAATCTTGACTCATCATCGCTCACACGCACATACTGATCCACATCTATGAGTCCGTAAGGATAACCTAAGAATATAGGATCATTGGAATTATATGACAGTAATGATAGCAATTCCGTAACATCGCCGCTAAATTCTTTCTGCGCCTCGAACCTGAACACATATTTCGTCTTATTGTTCAATTTTATGAAATATATCTGGGCATCATGTTTAGGATTATTATTTGTAACAACAGGATAATAATACCATGTCGATACAGGGTTTAAGTCTAAAAGTTTTTTAGTGATACATAAGCCATTCTTTGTAGTCAAAATACAAGTCTTACTTAGAGCGCATGTCTTTTCGTCTGAAAATAATCGTGTCAAATACTTTTCTTCCAAAGGATATCTTGCTTCGAGCGTACCATCCATGACGACATAATCTGAATCTTTAGAGTGCTCATGTGCATATTCTATCTCTGCAAATCTTCTTATCACAGAAACTATTCTTGATGCACTACACTTCTCTAGACCATTACGCAATGATTCATCTTCCGGATTGAAAGTTATATCATTAAATGATGTTTCTGGATATGTCTTTACAGAATATTTCCCGCCTTTTTCTTTTACTAAGAGGTAGAATTCTTGTGAATTTCGTTTGATTCTCTTATTCTTTTGATAGACAATTCCGCCTACACGTATTATCGCTATACAGAATTCTGCACTCTCGAACAATACATTATTACCCCCATCTACAAAAAGAATTTTTTTATCATGACTCACATTCGGCACCACATTAGATAAAACATTAAAATTCTTTGATTCAATCTTCACAGGGATGTATCTAGAATTCATCGATAGATAATCATCGCTATCATCTTTTTTAGCTACAAAATTCTTCAAATCCTTGACTAATCCATCCATGACCAAGATAACATTATAGGATATAAAAATGTTGCTGAAACTACTATAACGATGTATGGATGAAAATTCAGAATCTCAGATATTTAGTCTTGACAGGATAATGTTTGTGCAATTCATCAACCACATAATCTTTATGAGAATATCCCAACATTCTCGCAACATAATCCAGATCTTTTGGTGCTCCCTCTATTTCTAGAAATTCTGGAATCTGTGGGACTATGCAAAATTCCACTGAGCAATTATGAATCATCCAATATTCACGCTTCATTTCTGTGATGGCAAATTCTTTATAACCTAATATTTTAAGTATAGGAACTATATTCTTGAAATCTACAGGCGTTTCATATTCATCCATCACTTTATGATTGTTTATGATTCGTCTGTTAGCTTTGATCGTAAGAATTGCTCTCTTATTCTCCTTTCTTACACGTACGACTATATGTGATTTTTTTGTGTAAGTATTGTAATACCTAAAATTTTGTTGAAATACTTTTTTTACAAATTTTGCTCCATTCTTCTTTAATAACTTGCGTATAGAACCAGAATCTATCTCCAATATCTTAACTTCAATTTCGTCCACTTTATCCTCTATATTTTATCTCGTATACACTAATAGATATAAGAATCTACAATCCCTTCTCAGGATGGAATGGTTTTGGCATCTCGTATAATGTCTTGAGTTTCAAGTATTGTTTTATTACATTATGCAATCTATATACTATCTTATAATAATCTACCTTATGTGCTTCAATCTGCTCCTTATATATCCTGTTTCTGAATAGATTCTGTATAAATTTAGACTTTAAGAAAGGCGTATTGTCCCATTCATTCATATAATCCAATTGGAGCCATGCCTCAATATCCAGTATTATATCTCCTCGATCAGTCTTCATCTTGTAACCTTGATGCATCACTTCAATGGACTTCATATTAAGAGTTGTGAAATCTATCTTAAGATAATATCGATAATAAGGACTCTTTTTTGGTGTAAGGAGGCAACGCCATCTTATCCTATGTTCTTTTGAACCAGTTCCAAGCATACGCTCCAAATAGAAAGTTTCAGGATTCCCATCTATTATCCTATCACCATATATGTCTGTAAATCCTTCTTCATTAAGCCATTCATAGATTAATTTGTAAAGATTCTTTAGGTGAAATGTCTCCTCGTTTTCTATGTTCAATTTAGCTACTAGAATATCCTTAAGACCCTGGTCAATTCTCTGCCTCTTATCAAATTTAAACATAGCACACATAGTGTATCAGTGAATCCTACAGACTTATCATTTAAAAATTTTTGTATTAGAATGGTGAAGCTAGTAAATTGTATTAAAGTTGTGAAGTTGGTATAATATAAGATAATGTCAAGAATATGCTTAATAACATTATGATTATACAAATTGCCCACGTAACTACATTAAACAAGGCACTGTTGGCATGTTCACCCATCAATTTCTTATTACTGCTCAATTTTAGCATATAGACTAAGATTATAGGCAACAATATACCATTAAGTACTTGTGACACTAACATGATCTTAATCAAAGGCATGTTAGGAATCAGGATTACACCTGCACCCACAGCTATAAAGAACGTTATCAAAAAATAAAATTGGGGTGCTTCCTTGAAAGCTTTATTTACGCCAGATTCCCAGCCTAGTCCTTCACATACAGAATAAGCAGTTGACAAAGGCAGTATAGCTGCAGAAAATACTCCTGCATTAAACAACCCAAATGCAAATAACATCGCAGCATACGCTCCGGCTAATGGAAGTAAGGCCTTTGCAGCATCTTCAGCCGTGTTTACAGGAATATGATTTGCATATAATGTAACGGCACATGCTACAATTATGAAAAATGCCACAATACCCGTCACAATACTTCCAGAGATCACGTCAATCTTTGAATATTTCAACTCGGATATCTTAGAACCCTTTTCTACAATTGAACTTTGCAGATAGAACATCATCCATGGAGCAATAGTTGTTCCGATTAAACCCATGATTATGACAAAATAATCCACCTTCCAGACAACGTGCGGCGATACCAGTTGGACTAATACAGTCATCCATGGGGGATGAGCCATTATTCCAGATATAATGTACGCAACATAAACGAGAGATGCTACTAAAAATACTCTCTCAATAATCTTATAGCTACCGTATACTACAAGTAACCATATTCCTATAGCACATATAGGTATGACAATATATTTTGTTATCCCGAATATTTCTCCGGCAGCAGCAATTCCTGCAAATTCGGACAATACGTTCCCGAAATTTACAATGATTAATATCAACATTATATAAAAAGTTGCTCTAAGACCAAAATTTTCTCTAATCATATCCGCAAGACCTTTTCCAGCGACTATACCCATCCTTGCAGCCATCTCTTGTATAAGGACTAATGCAATAATTATAGGAATTATAGTCCATAATAGCATGAAACCATAATGAGAACCTGCCACACTGTAAGTCGTTATACCGCCTGGATCATTATCTACTGCAGCAGTGATTATTCCTGGACCTATTACACTTAACAATAATACAAATTGTGTCTTATCAAAATAATTTTTTATCCGTTCAAACATTTTACGCTCTGTACATTCTGAAACTTTGATCTGAATTTATTTTTTATTCTTAGCATTTTTATCATAAGCGTTATTCAAATTATCCAAATTCATATGCGCTATATAATCCTGTTTTTTAGGCTTTTTGGATTCTAGATCTTTCATGAATTTACCAATGTCTTTTACGATAGTCGAATAATAATCTCTTAGACGCTTACTTTTGTTCACAGTCTCTTTCTCCTCTTCAGTCAACTCTAGCGGTTCATGATCTGGAGTCTGTTCAATTATGACATCCAATACTTCAGCGATATCGATGATGCCCTTTATCTTTCCAGTGATATCTATTACAGGTAAAGACATCAAATCATGTTTTGTTATAAGATCTTTAACATATCCTATAGGATGACTCATATCTACCGTGACAAGTTTACTGACCATGACATCTTTCAACACTGCTGACGGATTAGCTATAATCAAATTCTTCAAGGATATTACCCCAAACAACACCTCATTCTCATCGACAATGTATACATAGTGGAAGTTATCAGGATATGTAGTCAATGAACGTATACGATTTATAGTCTCTTCGACCGTGAATGTTTGTGGTACTGTAACAAAAATGTGCCCCATATACCTTGCTACTGTTCCGGGCTGATACGATAACATCTCTTGAATTTTCATGGCACTCTCTGGGTTCATCTTTTTTAGCATCATATCTATATCTTCTACAGAATAATCCGTTAATATACTGGCCGCATCATTAGGTGACATCTTATCCAAGATAGAGAGTATCCTTCGAGTTTTCATGGTCTTAAGTATCGAAAGCCTTATCTCTTTGTCACATTCCAATAATACTTTAGCCGAAGTCTCAATATTCATGGACTTCAACAACGTGTTTCTTTCTCTTAAACTCAATTCTTCAAATAAGTCTGCAACATCTGCAGGATGTAAATTAGAAACTCTTGGGCATGGAACCTTTAAGTGTATTTTTTCTACTGATCCGCTGAGTGGCTCTATAGTATCCCATGGTACAGGATGATCCTTGATATTCAAATGCAGCCAATCTATCAATTTTTCAAATCCTAACCGTCTAAAGATTGATCTTGTACCGACATCTATACTCACTACCGCCAATCTACCCTTGATATAGGTCAAAGCTATATCATTGACCCTAATGACTTTAAGACCGTTGACATCAACAACCTGCATATCCAAGATATTAGCCGCCAAGAGCACATCATCATCACGAACCTCTCTTGTAGGGACTTGACTATATATCAGGTTCAGTTTTATATGCTTACCCCACTCGAATACATGAGCCCATGGTATCAGTATCCTTTGATCATTCAACACTATCATTATATGTGATACTTCTGGAAATCTTTCTCCTCCGGCGATTATCAGATCTTTTAATCTGGCAATATATTTTCCATCAGCATCAAAGACTTTCCTATTTTGTAGACTGCTAAAATATATTATCTTCTTACTCTTTTTCGAGTCTTCAATTTCAGTCAATAATTTACTGATTTCCTTGATGACCAATACTTTCTTGTCAGTTTTCCCAATATTTGTCCTTATATCTTCGAAAGTCTTTATCTTATTCTTCTCTTCATCAGTTATAGGATGCTTGTTTTTTTGCTGTTCTTCAGAAGCTCTTAACAAAACAACATTTTTCTTGTCAGCATATTTCTTTAATTCATCGAGTTCTGCTATAGTGAATTCGGCATCATCAAAACTCACATCAAGACCATCATAGCCTAATTTAGAAGCTTTATTGACTAAGTCTTTAGAGAATACGAGTATGTTTTCCCTGCCATTCTCGGCGACATTTAGATGAAGTTTTGCCTTAAGTATTTTCATTTTCGATAAATTTCATTATAAAAACCATTTTTAGTATATCGCTAATGATTTAAAAGGTTTTTGAATTTGAATAATTCAGAAAAAGCATTAATTAGACCCAATCATCAGCTCAATAATCACATCTTGAAATCTAATTTAATCGCCTGGACGAAATCATCTGCTGTTATACCTTCTTGTTTCGGATATGTTATCAATCCATGCAATAATTCGCCCAGATTCTTCGGAAGAAGTTTGATGAACGAGTGATCATATTCCCTAATATTCAAACGCGCCGAGTTACGGTTCGAATGAATATCGTGAGGAGAAGGATTATCGAAGTCATCCTGTTTCATGAAGAAATCTCCTAACAGGAGGTGATGTATCATCAATGCAAATGATTCCAAATCAGATGAATATGTCGGTCTTTGATATAAGAACAACTCTTGAGAACTGTATATTTCGTGACGTGAATGCTTGTAATCGTCTGGCATACTGGAAAGATCCTCTATAAAAGTAACCATGTCCGAATCACATATCTTTATTTGCGAAGGATCATAATTATGTACTAATATTGAATCCAAACTAGCGTCTATGAACAATCTCTTCTCATCATGAAGTTTCTTCATAGTGTCTGCATAAGTCAATAATATCTTTCCCTTCAAGGAATCGTCTGTTAGCCTTTGGTCATTTTCCAGCAACATACTCATAACGTTTTTACCATCGAAATAATCAGAAATGTATGCCCATTCAGTACTATATTCAGCATGGTACAATGAGCCGAAAGCGCGAATTTTTATGAACGCCTCTGGTAAAGGTTTATTCTTCAGCTGTTTGAAAATATTAGTTCTAACTAAAGACATCGCTTTAAGCTGGTTCACTATAATTGTTCCAGCACGATACTTGTAGTCAGGATAGAACAGTTTAAGAGCATAGCCGCCCCTTCTATTCTTTGGATCAGTATGATTTACGGTATTAGCATCAGACACACCAGAATCAAACATACCTGAATCAGATATATATGAGCCAGACAGATCCGGATCATTAACATAATATATTTCACCGAACCCTCCTTTTGCAATGAAATCCGTCCCAAACTTGAGCTTCGATAAATCTATGTCTGAATCCCCGTACTTGAACATGTGGTGTACTTGTTGATTGAAATCATCCCAATATGGAAATAATTCGTGTAATCTCAGAACACGCGCATTATCCTTATCTAACTTCATCAATTCGAGGCTATGCCCTATATTACGTATCCATCTGGAATAGAGTTTTGCAGCTTTAGGTGGAATAATATATTCGCACACTTCAAACAATCTCATGAAATTTCTCTTCTCTTCGTTGATATAACGTTTCAATTCACTCTCAGAGGTACGATGAGTACGATCTACTAGATTATAATGTCCAGAGGGCAAATCCTGATAGAAGTTTGGAATCATCCTTTCCAATTCCTTGACCCTGGTAGGTATATCAGAGATTTTTTCAAGTGCTCCAATAATATAACTCATGCTCATGATCACTCCTGAAAACATTAGGGTTTCTTTTCGACATACGGATAAGGACGCACTCCGCGGACGCTGCAATAAGTATGTAGAAACTTATTGATGTTTAGATACGAATGGAATATTGCACTTAGCAAGAACTGGTTGACAAAAGGCCCTGATTGAGAATCAATATAATCATCATCAGGCAGATAAAATCCTGTCTGTCTGATGCCGCTCTTATACAGGAATTTTCCATATTTTTTGGTCGCATCCTTATATACAAATACCATCTCTTCATAATCAGCTAAATTAGTTGTATCGAAAGGACCTTTATTCTTGACGATACAATATTTTTCCTTGGATAAGTTTTCCAAGAACTCATCAATATGGAAATTATCTTGATGGAAATTATAAGGAATATGTTCCTTATCTAAATCATGGTCAAGTACGGCCAGGGTATAATCTATAGTCAATGCATCATCATCGAGCAATATTATCTTCTTATCATGATTCTTATCATGACTTTTCGGGACAAACAGTCCCTTGAGTGCAACATATGAAAACTCCTCGGAAACATGATGTTTAGGATCGTCAGTAAATATTCTGCCTAGACCGACGAATTTAGGCGATGCTACGATACAACCTATAGAATGTAATGCAGCTATAGTATTATCATAAGAACCATCAAAAGCATAAACTAACTCATAGGATGAGCGTTGATAATTAAAAATTGCTTCACTATGTAATTCTGCAATATTGTCTTGCAAATTGTGGTGAATCTTTGTCAAATGAAACATAAAAACCCCCGATAATAATAGAAGCTATTACTCGTTTAAAAAGATTATTGTAATGACTACTAGACAGTAAATATAGGATGAAATATTATTGATAAAAGAATAGATTGAATTTTTTTGACACCAGAAACAAGATGGATTTTGCAGAAGAATCTAATCCAGCCATTCCTTGTTCTTTATCTTTTCAGGTAGATATTTTTCAGAAATAAATGAGATTCCTTTCGAAGAGAGAGATTGTATTTCTACTTTTGCATCGAAGTCCTTCATCATCTTGAATTGTCTCTGCCAATCTTTATGTTTTTCGAACCATTCATATGCCTGCATCTGTTTTATTCTAGATCTATCCTGATCTGTTAATCTAATGAAGTGTCTCTTCAAATCATACTTTATGATGTCATCCATCGTTATGCCTAAGAATTTTACATCTGGAATCGCCATCTCATCAGCCATGTGCGCTAGTGCGATACTTCCAAATTTCACGACGCTATAAATATAGAATCCATATATATCTCCATCGGTTAATACTAATATTGGAAGATGATGTTCCTTACTAAGTCTCTGTAACAATCTTCTCACACCCCTAGTGGTCTGACCTTGTGATGCCATTATTATACAATTCTGTTTCTCCCAGAATTTATCTTCATGCAGACGCTCCCATACGGCAGCCTTTTCCATATATATGACATATTTTGCATCGACTTTCTTGAATTTTATACCCTCAACATTTGACGGTATAGACCAACCGCCAGAACCTAGTTTTGACCAATCTATAGTATCGCCTGAATCTTCTATGATAACTTTTCCTACAACAGAACCCATCTTGTTTGCATTGACATTCAGGTTTTCTCTAGAGAAACCAGTAATCAACTCAAGGTCCTCAATAACTTTATCGGATTCTTTTTGTTCATCCACGACATTTATCTTAGTATTGGGAATAGTACGCTTTGCCATATAGAATACATCTCTCAGGCTAGCATGTTTTTGTACATCAAGTAAATTCTTACAAATAGATGCAACTTCTATGGTCTGCAAGAATTTTTTCGAATGTGCTGAATTGAAGAAGAATCTTTGTGCTGTCTTATCTCCAAGACCTAAAGTCTTTGATTCTCTATCGTATACGACATTAGATAATCCTCTTACTGATAATTCTATCTTTGGACTATCTCCTGCCTTGATGTCTGCTACAACGGATTTTCCTAGATTGACCAATTCTTCTCTAGGAGTACCATTTTTTCCAGCTAATGCTTTTCTTTCAGCATTCGATGCATTGGTTGTCTTTGGATCTATAACTTTAGGAGCGGTCTTGATCGGTTTAACTTCGGCAGTTTTATTTTCTTTTGTATCCTTGACTGTAGTTGATTGCGAAAATGTCATCTGAACTTCCTTCTCTCCAGATTTCTCATCCGATTTCTTATTCTTATTTTGTGTTGGTGTCATCTTGTTCACATACGTCATATAACTTATATTTCATATAATCTTACGCGCTTTTATGGCTATGAATGAAGGATATTTTGATGTCCTATCATATGCTTTCTGACTATATTTCTTGAGTTCTTTAGTAGGCTGCATCTCTACCAATCTTTCTACTACAAAACCACAATCAATAAGTGTATTGATTATATTCTCGAAAGTGTGATGATAATTAATCATCTTCATTCCTTCAATCGACATACTCCATTCAAATTTATCATTATTGAAATATGGTTTCAAGACAAACACTGTTACTCCATCAACTATCTTTTTTTCATATGATTCGCCGAATGGATGATTCATTGAAAAAATAAATGTGCCATCTTTTCTTGTTATTCTTGCTACTTCTTTGAAAACAGGTTTTAAGTCTTTTAAGTAATGTATCATCAATCCGCTGATAATGACATCAAACTCTAAGTTTTTGAAGGGTGTCTTCTCGGCATTACAAACTATGAAAGGTATCTTAGGATTCTCTTTTTTAGCGATAGATATCAAATTCTTTGATATATCACATCCTTTAACATTACCGCCCCATGATTGTATATTCTTAGTGGATATGCCGGAGCCGCATCCTAAATCTAAAACATTTTTATCCTTAACAACTGATTTCGCCAATCCAGTCATAGCCGGAATCTCTATATATCTATTCCACAAACTATCCATAACTGTCAATCTCTTATTGTGATACTCTTTAGCGAATTTATCGTAAACTTTTTTAGTGTAATCTGTGTTATCCATTTTCACTCATCATCCTCTTGATGCTTTTCTTCGGAATCTTCAACATCATCAGATTCGCTGCCGTTCCTATCTGTCTTTCCCTCAGCATCGGCTTCTCCTTTCAACGCTTCCATCTCGAATATCTGTTGTCTAATCTCATCTTTATTAGTCATCGCTTTCAATTGATCCAATAACAATTGTTTATTCTCACCAGTCAATCTTGATAATGCGTCAGCGACTTCAGGCATGTATCTCTCGAAAAGATTCGCTCTTTCCAATTGATTCTGCACCCTATGTTTTTTTGCAACATATAATTGTAATTTTCTACCAGCTTCTTGGACTGCTAATTTTAATTCCTTGATTATATCAGGGTAGTGTGCTAACGCTTCCTTGGATTCTGATGTGAATGGTACCCATACTGAACACATATGAACTAATATAGTCAATGGTCCTGTAGGAATTCCACCATTGCTCTGTTGCAATCCATATGCTTTCCAATTCGTTGATGTAATTGCTTTAGTTGTTGCGCATGCACCCTGTTGATATAATAATGGTACACGATTCGCGAATCTTAATATCTGGACTTGATCTTCCTTGCTTTGATTTCCACCGTATGCAAGTCCTACCTCAACTTGGAAAGGATTCCCTCTATATACAAATATTGGTCTTGTGACTGCAACATAGAATTCCGCATTAATCTCTTTCTTCAGGCTTTTCTCGAGAAGTTCTTCACCAATCGGACTTAAGCAATCTGTCGTTGGAGCCATTATCTTTGCTTCCTTCATTGCCTTAATCAACTTCTCTGCATCCTGCATACCCATCTCTTCTGGCTTCTTTTTAGGATCGATCAACGCCATTTCAAGTATTTCTTTAGCCGTACCTGGTCCGATTCGTGATAAATCGTTGAGCAAGAAACTATTTACTGTCCTAGCCTCAGTATTCTTCAACATTTTCATCAATATTCCAAGCTCTAGACCATATGGGTGAGGCTTTATCTCTAATGGCTCTTTTGGAAGATTGTCAGTCGCTCTTGCATAAATGAATTGTTCTGCTTTAGGATTGGTATAGATTATTGTTGTATGAGGATTGACTATTGCAGTCTCTTTGAGATATTGATCCACAGATTGATCGCCTTTTATATATGCTGCCTCTAAATCCATCTCTATCCTAGTGCCGTGCTCTTTATTGTCCCATGGTTTCACTTCATCGACCATTATTTCTGGACTATTATTTTGAGTATTCAGATGTAATTCCATATAGTGTGCAGATTTATTTGGATCAGTCTTAGAAGTTATTTTCGTAGGTCTTCCAGTAGTCAATTGTGCAAACATCACTGCAGCACTTATTCCTATACCTTGCTGTCCCCTTGATTGTCTTAATCTATGAAATTTTGAACCATATAGTAGCTTTGCAAATATTTTTGGTATCTGCTCTTTGACAATTCCAGGACCATTGTCTTCTACAATTATCCTGTAACGATTTTCTGCCATCTCAATTATTTCTACACTTATCTCAGGAAGTATCTTTGCTTCTTCACACGCATCAAGAGCATTATCTACAGCTTCTTTTATGGTAGTTAGAAGTGATTTTCTTGGATTATCAAAACCGAGCAGATGACGATTCTTCTCGAAGAATTCTGCTACAGAAATATCTCTCTGACCCTTGGCTAAATCCTCAGCAGTCGGCTTTCTAGACTTATTACTCTTATCTTCGCCTTTACTGCTGCTATTATTGTCTTTATCGCTCTTTTTATCGACTTTAACTGCCTTATCTTCCACTTTAGCTTTCTCTGCCATTAATTAGAGAGTTCAATGAGGAGTTAATAAATATTTCTATTGGCAAGAATATACTATTGCAGAAAATGACGGAAAAAATACGAAGAATGTTCTATTATTTCTCCAATTATTCGATTAAATTTATTCGTATCGGAGCGCATCGACTGGCTTCAACTTCGATCCTTGATAAGCAGGTATGACTCCTGCAAGTATTCCTACTGTCGTTGATACTGATAATGCTATTATTATCGAACTCGTCGTCACTAATGTACCTCCTCTAGTCAATTGTGATGCGCCTACAAGAGCAGGTAGTGCTCCTGATAGCAATGTTCCTAAAAATACTCCTAATACTCCTCCTATCAAGCCAATCAAAGCTGCATTAAAAATGAATATAAGCAATATATCTTTATTACGTGCACCGATAGCTTTCATTATACCTATCTCTTTAGTCTTTTCAAGAACTGAAGTGAACATTGTGTTTGCAACACCGACAGCTCCGACTAATAGCGAAACTCCTGCAATCGCTAGAAGAAATAAACTTATAGAACTAACTGCCGAAGATATCGTCGCTTGAGTCTGTGCACTTGATGATATGGAAAAATCTTGTGTAGTAGGAGTCACGTGACGTTTTATATCCAATGAGTTAGTCATTGATGTCATTGTCTCGTTCAACTTATTTGCATCACTGACTTTCACAATCAATGTATCATATACGCCGTTAGATTTAGTAGATAAAATTGTTGTTGCAGCTTGAATCGGCATGAATACCGCGTTGCCTTGGTCGGTAGTAATTCCTACAACCCTAAAATTAGTCCCGCCAATATTTAACATCTGGTTCAGGCCGACTGGTTGAGAAAAATATCCATTTGCTAGACCACTTTCTATTACGACAACATTGAAGTCTGCAGCACCAAGCAGTCTACCGGACTGCATCGTTGTTGTAGTTATTAACGGCCATACAGCCGGATCTACTCCTGTTACTGATATTGTTCCACTTTTTCCTAAATACGATACGTTAGTACTTCCACGTATTTCAGTATCGATATATAATATTCCTGGTACTCCTCTTAAAACTTGCAAATCTGTACGATCCAGAACTACGGCTTTCTTAGTCGCTGTACCTCCGCCACCAAATCCTCCACCACCATCTGGTCTGCCAAAAAATCCTCCACCTCTAGAGTGTCCTGGAGAAACAGTCAATATATCTGCTCCTAATCCTCCTAGTCTCGAGTTTACTTGTTGTTCCAATCCGGCACTAAGAGACATTATGGCTATGACTGCTGCTACTCCAATAACTATTCCTAGGATAGTAAGCCAACTCCTAAGCTTACTATGTAGCACCATATCCAATGCATGTTTGAAACATTTGTATACTTTCATTGCAACTCACAATTGATTCCGATTAATTCCACGATTTTCATCAGTCAATCCTAAAAATCCGCCGTTCTATTCTACGATTATTTAATTCTACAATTGCTTTTTCCTGGATTTATCTTTAACCTTATCTGGATCCAATAATAATTTCATTCTACGACGTCTATATATCAAAAATCCTGCAACAAGTATAACTATTGCTCCGACGATATACCAAATAGTATAACTAGGAGTTCTTGCTCTCGTCGCGCCACCAGCACCAGTTCTTCCAGCAAACCCTGTAATATTACCGCTGTTACCTGCAGTAATACTTACAGTCTTATTTACTATAATGCGATTTCCCATGGTGTCAGTATACGCTATCTGCATCATAACACCATTATTACCGCCAGCAACACCAGCGCCACCACCTGCATTATTTATCGCAGGATAATTTGCAGCATTAGGACCGCTCGTTGGATTAGCAGAAATATTTGAACCAGCTCCTGCATTACGACGAGTGAAATTTAGAGCATTTTGGGTACGTTGCTGCAGCATATAGCTTGCAACAGTATAGTCTCCCTTATTCAGGTTTCCAACAATTACAGAATTCGAACCTGTTACGCTCCATCCCGGCTGTTGTGGAATGAGTACAGACACCGATGTAGCCGGATTACTGCCTATATTTGCTATTGTGAATGATGTCGTACCAGAAGCGCTGCTAGAATATGCCACCTCAAAATCTGTACCACCACCGATATATACCCCAGCAACAGTACTATAAGACGTAACATTATTCGTCAAAGGATCTGTGTACGCTAAATTAAGAGTCAATGGATACAGACCTGCAGCCGCATTAGTATCTGCAATTACTTGATAATCAAGTTCAGTGCTTGCGCCAACATCAAGATACTTAATGTATTGCGTATTATCGCTTCCTACAGGCAATACTACATTACCAGTTGCACCCCAAGAGAATTTCATGTTATGAAGTGCTGAGCCTCCGACATTGGTTATTTGGAATTTCATATCGCTCTGCTGACCTGGAACTAAAACAGTCTTATCGATATGTATCACTTCAACATTCTGGGAGCTTCCTACATCCACAATTATGCTCTGAGATACAAGGCTGGTATTTTTTTGGCCTTCTGGATAATACTCCACTTGAAGAGGATACAATCCTTCAGCGGCATCCTTATCTATCATCAACGTATATGTCATGGTCTTGGATTGATACTGGAATGAATTCATCGGACCTGCATTCTGCACTGTATTCGCTCCATTTACAGCAATGAAAGGATAAGTTGGAACAACTTCCACAATCAAATTTTGTGATGAAGACGCACTACCGGAATTTGTAACACTCAATTTCAGATCTGCAGTTTGCCCTGCAATCGCCGGGTCGGGATTTTGATTCAACAATGCTATAGATATAGCAGTACTAGCAGTATCAGAAAATCCGCTAACCGTGGTTCCAGAAGATCCTGCAGTTGATGGTGTAGCTGCATTAGCAAATGTAACTATTGATGTAATCAACATCAATACCACAATCAGCATCCATGTAGTGTTCTTCAGAACTTTCTTTAAACTCAATCCATTATCATTCAATCCATCATTAAATATTTTCGATTTCATTATTCCACCTCGGATATTAATCAACATCAATTTTCAATAGACAATTAATTATCAGTAGATATTAATTTTCGACAGCAATAAGTGTATGCGCATTATACGACTTTTTATTTTCATAAGTCTTGACTATCTTCCCATCCTTCAATTCTATTATCGTATGCGCATATTGCGCCAAGTGAAGATCGTGAGTGACCATGATTATAGTCTTGCCCTGCTCGCGCCACAATTTGCTAAGGGTATTCAACACTTCTTTTCCAGTATTACTGTCAAGTGCTCCAGTAGGTTCATCAGCAAGTATTATCTCAGGATTCCCGACAAGACAACGCGCTATCGATACACGCTGCTGTTCTCCACCAGATAATTGCGTCGGTCTACGAAGCATCTTATCTTTCAATCCGACCAATGTGAGTGCCTCTTTTGCACGAATGATGGCTTCATTATCGGCATATTCCAAAAATTCTAACGGCAACAAGACATTGTCAAATGCAGTCATGGAAACAATAAGATTATACTGTTGAAATATGAATCCCACAGTCTTGCCACGAAGTGATGCTAGATTCGATTCTGAAAGTTTGCCTATATCTTGAGATTTAAGAAAAATATTGCCCAATGTCGGAGTGTCAAGACACCCTATAAGATTCATCATTGTAGATTTACCGCTACCAGAAGCTCCTATTATCGCTACAAAATCACCTTTTTTTATCTCTACACTGATGTCTTGTAATGCAGCAACATCTACTTCACCCATCTTATATATTTTAGAGACATGATCAAATCTCAATATCGCTTCATCCTTGTTTGTCATTTTATACCTGCTATGATAAATCATACCTGTTATATTAAAATTCTAAAAAGCTGCTGTTCCAAACTAATCAAACAAAATATATATTTAAATCATATGCATTTACACTCTAACTTAATTATTCTGTCTAGCTTAATTATTCGGCGCCTCGCGTGGTCCGCCAAGACCAAAAAGTGTCCCAAAATCTCTACGTCGCATCTCTTGTGGATGGTCCAGCGAATGATTCATACCATCATAAAATTCCATCCTATTATACATCAATATATTTCCAGAATCTACGTCAATAATATATAAATTATGCACCGACTCATTATTTAGAGACACTTCTATTGAAGATTTACGTTCTGAGCCAACGTTTATAGGCCGTATATTATCTGAAATCTGTGCTATATAATTAGATACATTCTCGCCTTTGGATGCTAAACTATTCATAGCTATAGTCTTTGCAGTATCCATCTGAGCCGTAGTTGCTGATTTAAATGATGATCTGAAGTGATATGCTTTCCACAATCCTACTAATAGCACTAATGCAAACAGCACTACAAACGTTATAGACAATATCTTCCAAACATTTGTCTTCTTAGCAACGGTTTCAATTGTTTTTTTAGCCATGATTTTCGCCTCACACAATCTTAAACAGATTAATTAAGTGTATTCAACTCACTCTTCCATATATATTAAGATGTAACAACATATATACTTTTCCTGAAACCGTTTCATTTAAGTGAAACCACTGGATAACTGAAACCACTGGATAACTTGTTATATTAAACCATGAGGCGACATAAATACAGGTAATTTAAGTAAAAATTTAAATACTAGATAATATGCCAGTATCTCATGAAGCAATTCAGTGTAATCATTGCTATAGTATTGCTGATAGCATCAATATCGGTCGTAATAACAATATTATTTACCCAACAACCGATACAGATAATCCTAGAGACGGGACAAGCAGTAGCAACCAAAAGTTCAAACTATTTTACTATAACTACCGTAATGATATTGATAATATGTTCTTCAGTTATCGGTGCGGCATTGACATACCTGTTTTATAATTCTGAAAGCAGTTCTTTATTCAAGAAAATTGAAGATAAAGATAATAAAGAAAACAAAACAGAAAAGGACGATAAACACAGACATGTTAATTATGATATGATAATACCTTTGCTCAGAGATGATGAAAAAAAAGCTATTCATATAATCAAAGAGCATAATGGAGAGATACTCCAAAATGAGCTCGTCCTAAAATTAGGTCATTCCAAAGTACGTACCACAAGAATACTTGCAAGTCTTGAAAGAAAACAACTCGTAATAAAACAAAGACATGGAATGACTAATAGTATAAAACTAAGATATTAAAAAATCTATTAATCAGTAAATCTTAGAATCCTGCATCATCCATAAACTTCTGCTTCGACAATTTCCTCTGTCTTTCAAGCCATTTATAGACATTAGCATGTGGACTTCCACTGAGCAGAGTCTCAACAGCACGCTTACAGTTGCCAATATTTTCAACACTACCAATAATAGAGATAGTCTTACCATATACGGATATTGAACATTCAGTCAATAATTCCAGAGTATTCCTGGATTTTCCATCAGCACCGATAACTCTGCCCTTCAATCTTAACTGATGCGATTTCTCTTTAGAATAATCGTTCAATGATATTACTTCTAAAACATAATCTTGCTTCAATAATTGTCTGGCAATATCAGGATTGAATCCTCTGCTTATAGCCTTGATGACTTCTCTTAATGCAAATAATTTTATAGCATCCTTGCCACTTATCGTGACGTCGCCCTCTTTGCTATCTACATTGATCTTGCATTCAGTCTCTTTCTCGAGCTCATTCTTAGTCTCGCCTTTCGAACCTATAAGTACAGCTATCCTATCTTTAGTGATTCTCAAATCATAACTATACTCTTCATCTGCCATATATGCACCATTAGCACCTAGCGAGCAATCGATATCATATTCGATTACAAATAACTCGGAATAATATTGAAACAACAATGATGCGAGCGTGCTAATAACAAAAGGAATAGAAGATGGTTTTTAAAGTAGACGGTTTACCCAATGCGCCTCGTAAAGAAATGTTTTCAACATTTCTGCGTGTCAGAAATCAGAGATTTCTGAGCATTTACGAAAAGGCTCGTCAAAAGTGATAGCTTCGCTTTCAGCGAAGCTATCGTCAATAATAACAAGAATAAATAGAATAGATTGGTTTTAAAAAAAAAAAGATAAAGACAAAGAGGAAAAAGAAATAACAAAAAGATATCTTAATCTTTTACTAATGTACTATTACTATTTATACATGCGCCGTTAAAACATCCATTTGGACAATCATATAAGATGAAATTAGCATATCCTGAATCACAGAAGCCTTCCATTAAATTCGGTCCATATGTACAATAATCTATTCCAGGATTACTATCTCCCTGTCTATCTGTACCCTTAATAGTTCCCCTAACATAATAATTTATTCCACCATCAGATTCAAAACATGTCGGTGTTGTAATCTGTATACATGCGCCATCCTTACATCCATTAGGACAATCGTATAAACTATAATCGGCATATACTCCGTTACAGTAAGCTTCCATTAAACCGTTTGGAATAGATTCAGAATCACAATAATCCGTTTTAGGATCAGTATCACCGGATTTATCAACACCAATAACGACGCCTTTAGTCTGATAGTTCTGTCCTCCGTCAGAATCGGAACACCACCAATAATCAGTTTGAGAAGTTAAATCGCCTGCTGCCTGACCCACATTATTATTATTAACTGAAATAGAATCATCAATATCTCGGTTAGAAAAGGATACCACAATCATTACAATTCCAATAATAGCAACTATTCCTACAATTCCTAGAATATAAAAATTGTTTTTGTTTTCTATATTAACCGCCTCAAAACGATATATTAAAAGATATTAAATTATCAACTATCTGAAGTATCCTTAGGGAAACCTCTTTATAAAGTTTTTCTCAAAAGTATAACAACTATCTAATTAATACAAAGATATTTTAAGGTAGCAAGAAGTATGATTTATGCCTCAAAAGAAGGTTTAAGATGTAGTTTTATTTTTTCCCGACTATCTTATTATACACTTTCAATTCATCTCCTTCTGTTATTGGAAAGAATTTTCTAAAATATATCGAGATATTTCTTACATCACGCATTATCAAATCCTTAGCATTATCGGCTGTAGTCATTGTGCCTTGCGAAAAATCGATGAATATCGGCTCTTCATTAAAATTTAAGATATTGAATGGGCTTAAATCTCCATGTATCAACCCTCTCTTGAACAATTTATGCATATCATCAAGTACTTTCTTGTAAAATTTCTTTGGATCTTTCGGAGGAGAATTCTTTAATTCTGGAGCAGGATCACTATCACCTATAAATTCCATTAGCAAAATATTATCCTTAAATGCTATGGGTTTAGGCACCTTAATGACTTCACGTGCAAGCATCAGATTCCTATATTCTCTCTGTGTCCAGGAAAATATTATCAATCTAGTTTTTTTATTCAAAGAAGTATATCTCGGATCCTGACTCAAATATTTATACATCTGATTAAAATTACAATTCTCTAGACGATATATCTTGACGATTATTCTGTCATCATGTTTGGTCTTTGCTGTAAATATGTTAGCTTCTTTTCCGACGGAAATGGCACTCTCTAACTCAGCGAAATAACCTTGAGCAGACATATGAAATAATAATTCTCTAGAATGCTGACTGAACACATTACCATAGACTTTCCATTCTTCGCGATTCTTGTTCATGATGAAATAGAGTAGAAGTATGTTTATAAATTTAGTTTAAAATCAGAAAAAATATAGAATACGAATATAGAACACTATTAAAGCTATAAAATGGACTGCACTACTTTATAGAATTTTTCCATCCATTAATGGCCTTATATACCGTATCAGAACCGTGATCTCCTCTCCATCCACCCATATTCGATATATTCATCTCATCAAGTATATCGAATCTCTGATCAAATGTTTTCGCATCCTGCGCAAAGATTTTCCTGTTTTTAGTCTCAATGTAATGTTCGCCATTTACATACTTGCTATCGATAATATTCTTTTTTTTATATACACTCATATTTCTGGAACTAAGAGTACCCTGGCCAATATATTTACCCTCTTTATTTTTTGCCCATACGTATCCATAAAAAGGCAATATAGGGACAATTTTCTCTGAAGGAATATTATCACGAGCATATCTCAACACTTTCAAAAGCATATCTTCCGGCATAACAGGTGATGGACCTATTTTTCCTTTATGAAAATCATAACACATTAGATTCACATAATCCACATACTTAGCTAGTTCTTTGTAATCATAGAATCCATGATGTGGAAAACCATTTCCCGAGCTTCCTTCAAATCTTGGACTTACAGCTATAGATATAACGTAAGGTTCTGGTAATTTACGCCTTAGTATCCTCATGAATTCTGTTAATGCATCACTTTGTCTAGAATCTATTTTTACATTCTCAAAATCAACAGACACACCTTGAACGGGTAAAGACTTTATTTTATCTGCAATTATCTTTGCATATTTCTCTGGATTATGTAATACTCCTTCAATAGCTTCTTTGTCAAATGCGCTAATCATTGGTACGATATACACACCTTCAGCTTTGGCTTCCTTCAGTAATTTATCGAGATTACTTTTCTGTATCGGAACATTATTCACATCGATATGTCCGGGTATTGCGATTTTTTTGTAAATGGGTTCCTGAATAAATTTTCCTTTCTTATCTTTTTTTATTCCCTTTTTTGTTCCGACTTTTTTCATAGTATAATCATTATAATTAATATCGATAAGATGTGGCATTATGTAATCAGCTGTCTTCAAAGTCTCATCAACTAGTACAGAACTATTCATACCTTGGTCATATATGAATATTTTTTTCTCTAATGAATCTCTATGTTTATAGAATAAATCTTCTTTAGGTTCTGGACTGCAACTGATTAACGCCTCTACTCCAGCACTTGCTATTGCTATTCCAGCTATTCCTCTACCTAACAAATTTAAGAACGATCTTCTTGAATATTGATTATTCTGTGCTTCAGTCATCATAAACCCTAACAATAATTCCTCTAAGAAGCATGTAAGATAATAGGTTTATAAAGTTTATGTTTTTGTTGTCACTTAGAAGTAATAAAATAAATAATAATAAAATAAAAAAATCAGTCGACTTACAAGTCGTCTGTCGTCAATATTGTCAATCTGTCCGACTTTATCTTAGCATCCATAGCGACTAAGAATTGTATGTTTGCTCTCTCAGCAGCCATCAATAAGTCTTTATCAACAACATCATCAAGAACTGCAGCATAGATACCGCCGTTTAGACTTCTGATTGTACTGACTAATTCTGATACTGGAATCTTGCCAAGTATAGTCAACTTATCGTCTAACATGAATGCTGCTCTGGTTCCAATCAAATCTTCTATCATGTCGCTGAAACTTTCAAGCTCATGTTGAGTTGCTTGTCTCTTATTAGCTGGTGCCTGAGGCCTTGGTGGCAACGAATGTTGCGGTACCTGTTGCATAGGTTGTTGCGGCGTCTGAGATGATTGTTGTGGCATCGGAGGTCTCTGTTGCTGAGTTGGCTGTTGCATAGGAGGTCGTTGCTGTTGTTGACCATTTTGCGGCATTCTTTGCATAGGCATGATAGGTTTCGATGATTTCTTAACACTAAAAGTATCACCAGTCAGATTATCAGGCTTAGCATTATCTAATGCATTTTCTGGTGCATTATCCTTAACACCAATCTCTAATTTGACTTGTTCAGCAGCAATTCTTCCTCTTAAACACTTATGGATTTCCTTCTTAGTTAATTCTTCTAACTCTTTACCATCAGGTGCTCTAGTCACAAAATCTATATCAGTAACAGATAATAGTTCTTGAACAATCAAGTTACCGCCTCTATCACCATCAACGAATACCGTGACAGTCTTCTGCTTACATAATTCTACAATTGTTAAAGGAATACTCGTACCGTTTATTGCTATAGCATTCTTGAAACCGTTCTTAAGCAAATTGATTACATCAGCTCTGCCTTCAACAACGATTATTTCAGATGACTCAGCGACTTCTGGACCGGCCGGTAATCTATCACGACCGAATTCAGTAATCTCCATGACTCGAACTGATGCTGCTACTTCTTCAGTTATCTCCTGAGAATTTGGTAGAACACTGTCAGTCAATGTCTTCAACAATTCCTTTGCTCTCTCGATCACGAATTGTCTCTTACTTACACGTACATCTTCAACACTTTCTACTCTAACTTTAGCATTACATGGACCAATCCTTTGGATAATCTCTAATGCTGCTCCGACGATTGCCGTCTCAGCTTTATCCATTGAACTTGGAAGTATAATCTCTCCTTTAGTCTTGCCGCCTCTAGTATCCAAATTTACTTCTATCCTGCCAATCTTACCGGATCTTTGAAGCTCTCTTAATTCTAAATCTGCTCCAAGCAATCCTTCAGTCTGACCGAATATTGCACCAATGACATCAGGCTTATCTACAACACCCTCTATTGTGATGGATGTATGTACAATATATTTTGAACTTACTGGATTTATCTTTCCCATTTCAATCACTCTCGCAAATTGCTATATTTTGTTTTGTTATTAATCGAATCTTATCCAGTCACTATTAGAACAAGCTATAAGTAATATCAAAGCCTAATTACTTTATTCACCAATACTACGAAATGCTTTGACAACACCCATTTTTAGCTGAATGAATTATAAGTATGAACTTGCCTAATCATGACTGCACAAACCTAAAAAAGGTTTGTTGCCCGCACCACTAACCCCTATGTTCAAAGCTTGGCGTTCGCCGTAAGCTCCCACAGGTACTCTCTGTGTCGGGCTGAATGTATAAGGTTGATTATGTCTTATACAAAAAAAGGTAACGTTCAGATATATATAAATGTTGTGGAAAATTGAAAATTGAAGAAAAAGTCTCAAAGAAGAAACTCGATAATTTCTTAGAATCAAGAAATTGTTTGTCCCGTCCTAATATTTGTGCGAATGAGATGATGGGTCGCAGCAAAAGCGTGAGTTGGACGGAACCCCAACAATTCTAATATAATGATAGGAAACTTCTTTATAAGTCTTGTTAAAGATTGTTCCGTATTAAGGCTTAACAACCTATTAATAAATGCTTACTTATAACTATGTATAAGAAAGTCAATATCGAGGTGATAGAATGAGAACGAGGCAAAGGATCGCTGAAGAACTTCTAATGAAAGAAGAGCGCATAAGCGCATGGGAAGGACACGGATTGGACAAAGATTTCTGTGAGATTCCAAAAGTGGAATACTGGTATTTAGAGGAATGAGGTGAAAGTATGATTACTTTAGAGAACATATACTATATCGAGATGAAATCCAATGATGATAACGGATTTAATTGATTTTCCTAGCTATCGTCACAAACCCAGAATGTATGTTTGACAGCGATTTTGGTCTTACTATCTGACCTTCAATCTTCCAATCACGTTCTACGACTTCCACAGACTTTATATGGATATAATTGTTCATTTTCGCGAGTTCATTTACGAACACCTGAGCCTGGGTAATCTGCGGGCAATAAGCAATAATAAACCCCCCAGTTTTCAATGCTTTGTCCGCGGAAATAATGGCTTTCCATGACTCTGGAAGATCTAATAATATCACATCAACATTCTTCACAGGAAGTTTCTCATATGCATTTGCCTTAGTAACAACAACATTCTTTAATCCAAAATATGCTACATTCTTTCTAACCTGTTCTAGATTTAATTCGTTAATATCAAAAGTATAGACTTTTTTAGCATACTTAGCCAAGAAACATGCACTTCCGCCACTACCAGAACCAGTATCAACAACAACACTATCCTTATTTATGCCTGTTTCCGCTAATATGAATCCCAAATCCTTTAACGGAATCGTTTGAGCAAGCTTCTTTATTCCCTTATAAGAATCCATGAATGAAGCGTTGAATATAAAGAATTCTTTGTCCTTGTTTGTCTTAATTATAACATTCTCCTTCTGTAATTCATCCTTTGGAATAACACCTTCAGAACAATGAAAGTCTCGCGTAATATCTTCTATAAAATAGGTCTTACCATCTGACACTGTGACGGTCTTGTTCAAATCTGCAATATATTCTCGCTTCTCTTTCCGAACTAAGATTTTTTTAATCATAAATATACACGTACATTTACAAATATGTACTGATTTTTAAAGTGTTCGGAATATAGAACGTCATAAAAATAAACATGTTAAGAATATAAAAGAAATAAAAAGGTAAAAATACTAAAGTAACTTATTTTCCTTTATTCTGGTTCTTCATAGCCAAATAAGCGAACAATCCTAAGAATATTCCTAATAATACGAATGCCCATACTATACTTACTAGATAGATTAATTGGTTACCAGCAAATATGAAAAACAGCACTGCTATAACCATAAATATTCCTGCTAACGATGCACCAATACCCACGAATGGACCGTTATTTTCTTTTTCACAACATTCATCTTCTTTCTTAGCCATGAATACCACCTTGAGTTTTTTATAATATATTTATTTAATATGATAGGCGGTATTCCGAACGGTTCTTTTTAATTGTTGGGGGTTTAAAAAGAATTAATAGCCATTCGGAACCACCCCGCCTAAGCGTGATGTTTTGTGAGTTAAGTTATGTTCTCGAAGTTACCCTTCGATTTCTTCTTATAATTCTCGATACTCTTATCGATATTTGGTTTCTTGACATTGATCTTATCAGCATTAACCTCTATCTCTCTGATTATATGACTATGTTCGGCCATATCTTTTGCAGGTATTGTCTTGAGTAAGATACCTTCAGTCTCTATTACGTACAAATAGAATCCCGTACCTTCATCAATATTCAGTTCTCGTCGTACATCTTTTGGAATGACGATTTGTCCACGCTTGTCGCTTTGAATGATTTTGGCGTACTTTCTCATTTTACTCGAACAAATTTACTGAAATTCAGAGTATTATACTGATTTTAGTATAATATTATATCTTTTCTGATATTTTTGTTGTTTTTACTAAATTACTTTCTGATTATCAGAAGAAGTTATATTTAAATATTTTGATTATAAGAACAAATTAACAAAATGTCGAATAGAAATAGAAAAAATTAGAAAAATTACACTAAAAGAGTTTCTCTTCCTTTGACAATTCCTATAGCAACCACTCCACCGATCAATGCAGTAACTAATTGCAATACACCCATCGCTGTCAAAAATACAGCAGGTAATATTGATAGTTGTACTAACAAGAATGCGAATCCGAATAAAAATGCTGCTTTAACAATGGATGCTACCCCGATTCCAAAGAAATTATTCTTCAATCGATTCTGATTCATATTAAAATGCTTGTATACATAAACATAAATCGCGTTTCCAACCCATATCAATGGAATCATATATAGCAAAAATATCGTATAAGTTCCGAAGATCACTCCAGCAGTCAATACGCCAAGACTTGGAAGCAATATCAACGGTAATAATTTATGTCCTTTAAGATATGTCGCTCCGATAATTAGCATCGCATTAACTAGTACACCAACTAAAATTTGTGGATGTCCTAAGATGAAGGATAGGAAAAATCCTATAGCACTTAAAATTACAAGTTGGATGTTTTCCTCTATATTCTTGATATCATAAATGCTTTCGTAATATAATTTTTTCATGTAAGAATATTCCATAATTTCACCAATTTTTTATTTATACTCTTGCGGATAATAACTGGTATGTAACAATCTATGCGTTCTCTCGCTTCCGAACTCTCCAAGATATTCTTTGTATAATTTGATGACTGCAGGATTCTTATGAGACTTGCGCAATTCTTTATGCTCATCCTCTTTAATCAATGCGCCAACTCTCTTCTTTAATGCCTCTACATCACAAGATCTCGGTTGTCCGCCACCACCTATACATCCACCATAACAAGCCATTATCTCTATGAAGTGATATTTACTCTTACCTGCCTTTATCTCTTCCATCAATTTTCTTGCTTCTCCTAACGTATGCGCTACTGCAATATTTACTGTATGTCCTGCAATTTCTACTGTGGCTTCTTTTAACGTTTCCATTCCACGTATACTTTCATATTCCACATTCTTGAAATCTTTATGTCCCATGAAATCTGCGACAGTCCTTAATGCTGCTTCCATCACACCACCAGTATGACCGAATATGACTCCTGCACCAGTGCTCTCTCCTAATGGATCATCAAAATCTGAATTGTGTATGCTTGTAAAATCTATGTTCATCTGTTTGATTAATTTGGCTAACTCCACTGTTGTTAATACATAATCTGCCTCGTTCTTGAATTCTGGCCTTGATATCTCGAATTTCTTTGCAGTACATGGCATAATATCGACTAATACTATATCTTTAGGATCTGTATTAATCAATTTTGCATAATATGTTTTTATTAATGATGCCATTATCGCTTGAGGACTTCTGCATGTTGACATATGATTCAATTCATTAAAATAGAATTGCTCTCCAAACTTTATCCATGCAGGACAACATGTTGTTATCATAGGTAAATCGTTTGGTTTTCCTGAATTTAATCTCTTGATGAATTCTGTCGCTTCCTCTACGATAGTTATATCTGCTCCTAAATCCGTATCAAATACTTTATGGAATCCTATCATCTTTAATGCTGTAACCATTTTTCCTGTGACATTATGCCCTGGATCCATCCCAAAACATTCTCCGAGTGTCGCCCTGATGCTTGGAGCTGTCTGTGCTATCAAAATTTTTCCTGGAGTGTTTAGAGCATCAATCACATGCTGTATATCTGATTTTTCTGTCAATGCTCCTGTAGGGCATGCGATGACGCACTGTCCACAATTCACACATGCACTTTCTGCCATATTATGACCTAATGGCGGCGTTACTACTGTGTTAAATCCTCTGAAATTTTGCTGTATAGCATTAACGGTCTGTATATCATTACACATCTTGGTGCATCGTCCGCATAAGATACACCTATTATCATCTCTACGTATGGACTTGCTCGATTCATCTACAGGTGTAATTCTTCGTGCACCATTAAATCTTGTCTCTTTAATCATAAAATCTGAGGAATATTTTTGTAAATCGCAATTTAGATTCTTTGGACATGTGGGACAATTCAAATCATGATTTGCGAGCAATAACTCTAGATTTATTCTCCTATGCTCCAACACTTTAGGGGTATGAGTTAGTACAATCATCCCATCGGCTGGCTTAGTACTACATGACGTCATTATTCTTTTCTTACCATTCAATTCTACTTCAACAATACATAATCTACAATTGGCTGTTCGCTCCAATCTATCATATAAACATAGACGCGGTATCTCTATGTTTTCTCTCTTTGCTACATCAATCAGATATTCCTCTGAACTGCATGATACCTCTTTACCATTAAGAATTATTTTTACATTATGTTGTGGATGCTCTTTCTCCTCACTCAAAGTATGTTCATTAGCATGATGATGAGGCAATACTGTATCATGTGAACTATGATTGTGTTTTTCTTCTTCCTTATGATGATGTTTTTCCATTGTGATTCTCGAACTATTTCCTCTCAATCGCTTCGAATGCGCATGCTTCGAAACAAGCACCGCATCTAACACATAAACTCTGGTTTATGACGTGTTTTTCTTTCAGTTTTCCAGAAATAGCATTTACCGGGCAATGTCTCACGCAATTTCCACATCCTGTACAATTATCTAATATCATGTAATGTAATAAGTTTTTACATGCCTTCGTTGGACATTCTTTCCTTTCAATGTGAGCTAAATATTCTTCTGGAAACTTATTTATCGTAGATAATATAGGATTTGGTGCTGCTTGACCAAGTCCGCATAAGCTATTCTCTCTTACATATACTGCCAAAGTTTTCAAGAGCTCCATATCTTTTTTCGTACCTAATCCTTTAGTTATCCTTTCAAGCATCTCATGTAGTCTTGTAGTTCCTTCTCTACAGGGAGTGCATTTTCCACAACTTTCCGATTTCGTGAAACTCATGAAGAATTTTGCAAAATCCACAATACATGTCTTATCGTTTATTGCTACGAGTCCACCGCTTCCAATCATTGCACCGACTGAATTGAATGATTCATAATCTATAGGTATATCAATCTCTTTCTCGCTTATACAGCCGCCAGCCGGACCGCCAGCTTGTACTGCCTTGAATTTTCCTTTCGTTCCGCCGCCTATATCGAATATTACTTCACGTAGAGGCGTTCCCATAGGTACTTCAATCACTCCAGTCCTATGAATTTTTCCCGTCAAACATAATAATACCGTGCCCTTACTCTTTTCCGAACCTATTGTTGCAAACTCTCTTGCAGTCATACTCAAAATGTTTGTGACTAGAGATAACGTACTAACATTATTTATATTTGTAGAACAACCGTCTATTCCTTTCTCAGCAGGATACGGTGGTTTGAATCTAGGATTCCCTCTATTACCCATTATAGAACTCATAAGTGCTGTTTCTTCGCCGCATACAAATGCGCCTGAACCTCTGACTATACGAATATCAAAATTAAATCCATCTACATCCATTATATTATTTCCTAACAGACCGTTCTGTTGTGCAATGACTATCGCTTTCTCTAATGTCTCTATCGCTAACGGATACTCGGCTCTCGTGTATATTATCCCATTTTGACTTCCTATAGCATATGCCGCTATCGTCATTCCTTCTATGAGTCTGAATGGATCTGATTCCATCGTGACCCTGTTCATGAATGCTCCAGGATCTCCTTCATCGCCGTTGCATACTAAATATTTTTTCCCTGGCTTAGGAGCTATCAATGACCATTTTGTTCCTGTAGAAAATCCTGCTCCTCCTCTCCCTCTTAATCCTGATTTTGTTACTTCTTCAATCACTTCTTGAGGAGTCATCTTTAATGCATTTGTGAGCCCGCTATATCCAGAACTCGCTATATATTGATTCAGATTCAAGGGATTTATTATTCCACTGTTCTGCATCAATAATCTTCTTTGTTTCTTATAATAATCAATATCTTCTAAAGAATGTCCTATGAATAATTCCTGACATATAGTATTATTTCTTATGGCATCAATCAACTTTTCTACTTTATCTTCAGTAACTTTTTCGTATATAGAATTCACACCATTCTGTCTTACCATGACAATGGGCTCGGCATAACACATCCCTACACAACCTACTGGATCTATGAATATCTGCAATCCTGCTTCCTGTAATTTCTTTAATGTTAATCCGGCTCCAGCTGACAGGCCACATGTTCCAACTCCTACTGTTATCCTATCATTATTTAGTTCCGAGAAGCCCTTCTGTAAATCTGCTATTTGTGTTACGAATTTCATCTTATTTTCTGAATTTATTTCCTGTTTAATTTTATTTCCTATTCCTTAATTCTTCAAGTATCTGATCTATCTTTTTTTCTGATAACTCGCCGTACACTGCGTCATTAATCATCATTGCTGGAGCCTTTGCACATGCACCGATACAATTGACACATTCCAGACTGAATAGTTTATCTTCTGTAAGTTCACCAGAGTTTATCCTTAATTTTTTTTCTAAATAATGCAATAATTGTTCTGAATTATTGACATGACATGCAGTTCCGCGACATATTGCCACATGATATTTTCCAACAGGTTTTAATTTGAACCAATTATAGAATGTCGCTACACCTGATATGTGAGATAATGGCACATCAATCTTTTTAGAAAGCAGTATCAGATTTTCCTCTGACAAATAACCAAATTCCTTCTGTACTTCCTGCAATGCCTGCATCAATTCTTTCTTGTCAGAATACTTCTTTAGTATTTCGGAAATGTTACGCATGATACCTCTCTTTTATACTCCTTTAAACCTATGAAACTCTCTTTATCTTCTTTCTAATAAATTGTCGAAATCATAATATATAAAGTTTTCTCTATTTAGCACGCTTCCATCACTCTTCCACAAACTTTATATATTGCCATAATGTGTTTTTATTATTCGAGATTTGCAGAATATTCGCAACATATGTTAAAAGAGGTTAAGAGGCCAATATCATCATGGATGAATTCTATGAATTGTTGTTTATAGGTAGAGGTGGACAAGGCGCTAAGACTGCTGCTGAACTAGTAGCAAGGATTGTTCTAGATAAAGGTAAATTCATACAATGTTTTCCTGATTACGGTCCAGAAAGAAAAGGTGCTCCTGTAAGAGCATTTACTAGAATATCTGATAAAGAGATTAGAGGATGTAGTTCGGAAGCGAATCCTAATGTAATAATACTTATCGATCCAACATTATTATCATTGAACGGGACATTATTTAACATCAAGGATAACCAGATAATTCTAGTCAACAGTTCTGAAACGACTCAAACACTGATTAAACAATATAATATTCATGCAAACATCAAATTTTTTAGCGTTGACGCTACAAAGATTGCGATGGATGTCCTAAAGAATAATATCACTAACAGCGCAATGCTTGGAGCATTGTCAAAAGTCACTGGATTATACAATCTTGAAGAGATCAAGAATGAATTCAAAAAAGAGTTCGAACATAAACTCGACAAGGAAAAGATAGAGAGTAACTATCAAGCAATTGAACAGGCATTCAACGGTGTAAGGTAATGGCAGCATTAAAAAATAAGAATGAGATAAGCATTGGCGCAAGAGCTGAAGGTGGAAGTACTGTTGAATTTAATACTGGTAGCTGGAGAGCATTAAGACCGAATATAAATACAAGTAAATGTATCCACTGCATGCTATGTTTCCTTTATTGTCCGGATAATGCAGTCAAGATAGTAAAATTTTCAGATAAACAAGGCGGCAATCCCGAAGTCATCGGAATAGATTTGAAACATTGCAAAGGATGCTCGATATGTTCAAGCGTATGTCCAGTAAAATGCATCACGATGGAAAAAGAGACTGACGCATTGAAGAAAGATGCGAAGGAATAGACAGAAAACATACAAAATGTGATTAATCAAAATGACTGACAACTATTCAAAAAAAGCAGTGGCTGGATTTGTATGTATCGTCGTAATTATAGTGTTGATGACACTGCTTGCTATAACACAAACGACAAAAACAAATGTTGACTTAAGTAACGCCTTAGCTATAATCATGATGTTAATGAGCATTACGTCATTGATTTTAGCTGTACTTGCAATAATCGAATGTAGAAAAAATAAAGAGTTAAAAGGAATATATTTAAGTATTGCAACAATCGTATTGGTAGTACTTTTTGTGTTTTTTATTTTGATAATAATAAACTCCGAACCTGGTCCACCAGCAATTATGCAAAGTTGTAATATGCAAGGCGGAGTATGTAAGTCTGATTGTAATGCGAGTTCAGTGATATCGAGCTTAAAATGTCCAAATAACAATCTAGTATGTTGTAGAATTATAATAAACGGATAAAATCAAAATGACAAAAAACTATCAAGTGAAAGCATTGACTGGCGCCGAAGCGTCAGCAGAAGCAATGAGACAGATTGCTCCTGATGTTGTTCCGTTGTATCCTATCACTCCTCAGACTCAGATTGTTGAAGTATATAGTCAATTCGTCGCTGATGGTATCGTTGACTCTGAACTTGTCAGATGTGAGTCTGAACATTCCGTCATGAGCGTAGGCATCGGCGCAAGTTCAGCTGGCGCAAGAGTGATGACTGCAACATCAAGTCAGGGACTGGCATTCATGTTTGAACCGATATTTATCGCATCTGCATTGCGAGTTCCTATAGTAATGAATCTAGTCAATAGATCTCTTGCTGGTCCAATCAATATACATTGCGATCATGCTGATGGAATGGCTGTAAGAGACAGTGGATGGATTCAAGTATATAGTGAGACAGCGCAGGAAGCCTATGAAAATACTTTGATGGCTGTACGAATTGCTGAGCATCCAGACGTCCAGTTGCCTGTGATGGTTTGTCAAGATGGATTCATCACAAGTCATTCACTCGTCAATGTCAATATATATGATGATGAACAGGTAAAAGTATTCGTCGGAAATTATAATCCTAGAGATACATTATTGAACTCTGAAAATCCTATAAGCGTCGGTACATTAGATTTTTACGATTATTTTTTTGAGCATAAGAAACAGAATTTTGATGCGATGGAAAATGCTAAGCGAGTGATTAAAGAGATCCAGGAAGAATTCTCTGGCATTAGCGGCAAAAACTATGGTTTTGTAGAAAAATATCATACTGATGATGCCGAACATATCGTCGTTGCTATGTCATCAGCATGTGGAATACTGAAGGGTGCAGTCGATGATTTACGCAAGCAAGGTAAGAAAGTCGGATTGCTAAAGATAATATTATTCAGACCATTCCCAGAATTGGAAGTCGCGCAGGCATTGAAAAATGCTAAATCGGTGATAGTTCTAGAGCGTGTCTCCGGTAATGGTGCATACAGTCCATTATATAGTGAGATTTCAGCAGCATTATATCATTATCAAAATAAACCTAAAATGGTTAACTATGTCTTCGGTCTTGGTGGAAGAAATTTCGGCCACAAAGATGCATTGAATATCTTCGCAGAATTCGAAAAATTAGATGGAGAATTTTTGGACCAGAATAATAAGTTAAGATATTATGGGGTAAGAGAATAGATTATATATTATTTACAATTAAAGATAAGGAGTTAAAAAATTATGGTCGACCTGAAAAAATTTGCACAACGTGAAGTCAAGATGATGGGCGGACATAGATTGTGCGCTGGATGTCCAGCACCAACTATTGCAAAGCTTGCGATGATGTGCAGTGATAAAGAAGTCGTGGTGAGCAATGCAACCGGATGTCTTGAAGTAAGTACTACGATTTATCCTTACAGTGCATGGAAGACTCCATGGATCCATACTGCATTCGAAAATACTGCTGCAAATATTGCAGGCGTAGAAGTCGCATTTCACGCTTTAAAGAAAAAAGGTCTGATTGAAAAAGATTTCAGATTCTTGGCTATCGCTGGCGACGGTGGAACATACGATATCGGATTACAGGCATTATCCGGCGCAATAGAGAGAGGACACAGGTTTGTATATATATGCTACGATAATGAAGCATACATGAATTGTTTAAGTCTTTCTTCAGAGATATTGACTGTGGATGGTTTAAAAAATATTACAGAAATATGTAAAGGGGATAAATTGTATGCTATGGATTTGGAAACAGGAAACTTGGTTATAAAAAAGTGTTCTGGAGTTTATGATAATGGTGTTAAAGAAGTATTTGAAATAAATACTGACCATCATACGATAAGAGCTACAAGCAATCATCCATTCTTAACACTTGAAAGAAATGGCAGAGGTAAAGAGAATAAACTTGTATGGAAAACATTACAAGAATTAAGAAAACATGATCAGATAGTTGCGAGCAAGAGTATTAGTGAAGAAAAATCTTTCAAATTTGGCAAGATAAGCTTGTCTGTGAAAGGAGATTATAAAGTAAACAAAATCAATACGATAGTAATCCCCTCTGTTACTGATGAAGAACTAATGGAATTAATTGGATTGTATGTTGGTGATGGATGGACGCGTATTGATAAGGGAGAAACAGGATTTGCAGTTCCGGAAAAGGATAAAGCTCGTAAAAGATTGATTGAAATTATAGAAAAAAGACTTAAACCATCCTCAATGACTGCTGGAAAAGATTATGTATATGTTTACTCTGTAAATTTAGTAAAATTTATCCAATCTTTGAGTCTTGGCGATAGTGCAAAAACAAAAACTATACCCTCATGGATATTTACTCTACCTTTGAAAGAGAAAGAAGCATTTATCAAAGGATTACTGCTCTCTGACGGATATACTATAGGTAAAAGCAATAGATACGTTTCAGCTAGTAAAATATTGCTTAAGAGATTTAGATTGCTTCTACAAACCATGGATTATAGAGTAGGAAAAATTCACATTCAAAAGAAATTGAAAGGAACATTAGTGGTCAAAAGAAAGCTTCTCAAAGATAGCGAGTATGGATATATCTGTTTTAGCAGAAAAAGTTCAAAAAATATAGAAAAATATGTGAGTCAATACAAATACAATAATTTTCTTTTAAAAAACAAGTATTTTGAACTGGAAAAAATAAAATCTATTGAATCTAGAGGCAAAGAACCTACACTAGATTTACAGGTTGATGGAGCGCACAATTTTATTGCAGATGGATTAATAGTACACAATACTGGCGTGCAGAGAAGTTCAGCTACGCCGCTTTACGCTCAGACGACAACTGATCCTATTGGAAGTGCAAGAAAAGGCAAACAAGAATTGCGAAAGAATTTTACTGAGATCATGGTTGCTCATAATATGAAATATATCGCTCAAACGACTTTATCTAACTTGAATGATTTTACTTCAAAGATGGAGAAAGCATTCAAAGCTACTGATTATACTGCAGCATTTGTCAATGTATTTAGTCCATGCATTCCTGGATGGGGTATTAAAGATGATGATGCTATCAGATTATCTAAATTGGCTGTCGATACTTGCTTCTGGCCATTGTATGAAGTTGAAGATGGCGTCTATAAATTGAATTATAATCCTGAAGAACCCGGAAAGAAGCTGCCAATAATTGAATTTCTAAAAGGACAATCTAGGTTCAAACATTTTTTCAAGCCTGGAAATGAACATTTGATAGAACAATTCCAGAAAGATGTCGACACCAGATGGGAACAATTGAAGAAGAAATGCGGCGTTAAGTAAATAAAGATAAAACAATTAACTTTTTAATATGTAACTACTTTTCAAGAGTATGAAGATAAATACGTATCTTGATGAATTGGGTTTAGAACCAAGAACATATAAAATACCGACCATCACACCATTATTCCAGAAGTGGAATTTCGATAAAATTCTAGAACATATAACAAAAAATAGCGTCTCAAACATTGCAGATATTGGAGCAAAAAATGGTGCACTGACTATCTATATAAGACAAAATCTTCCAGAATCTTGCCAGACATATTTCACTTTAGTGGATCAATCCAACACCATGCTTATTGCTGCAGGAAGAAACCTCAGTGAAAGAGGACTGGATGCTAAACTAAGACCTTCTTCGCCGACGTGGATTAGGACGATTGATGACCAATCTTTTGATTACATAATCAGCAACAATGCGTTCCATCATGAGTCTAATAAGGACGAATTATATGCTGAGATGTTCAGATTATTAGCACCTCATGGAAAACTTATATACTCTGACTTTTATGATATTCCAGATAAAGAGTTTGCAGCAGAAAGAGGGAAGATATGGACAGCAGATAGAGAATTCTCCCAGAGATACAAGGATAGTGCGGATAAAGCTTGGCATACCATACCAAAAGCTCTAAGAAAAAATCATCCATTCGAATATCACTTGACATTTGAACAAGTAAGAGAACGTCTAAATGAAGCAGGATTTGACGTAAATAAGACAGAAATCATACCGAGTCCTATGTATTTCGCAATTGTATGTGCTGAGAAACCGAATAATAATAATAATAATTCGAAAAACTAAATAACAAAAACTATTTCATGTTCTATAAATCACATATCTTGCATTCTCTTGACTTGCATTGTTTGTTATCTTTATATTTTAGAGACCATGTCTTGATATGCCTTATTATATCTATGAACTCTTCACCACGTTTCGTCAAGGAATATTCTGATTTTATCGGTACAACTGATGAATCGACACGTTTTGATATTATCCCTTCCTTCGCCAACTCCTTCAATCGCGTAGACAATATCTTAGGAGTCAATTGTGGAAGCTTTCCTTTTATCTGATTATATCTCTTCCACTTGCTCTCGCCTTTATACAATTCTAGTAGTATGACTATTGTCCATCGTTTGCCGATCAAGTTTGATGCCGTATATACCGCACAATTCTTATTCATAAAAAACACCTCTGTTGAAAATAACTATATCATCACATGATAATCCATATGTGATATACTACTAGAAACCATAACTTATTTATATATCTAATGAAACTATACTAAGTATACCAGATATACGTTGGCAAAATACGCCATAATACAATGGATGAAATCGAAACTTTCTGACTTATGGCTTCGGAATTTGTGAAAATAGTCTTATCGCTTCCTTGAGCAAGCTTTCATGAGAGTCTTCCACCATTTCACCCGTCACGCAAGATTGTCTGCAATTGTCATAAAGCCTACCTAAGTCTGCAGTAGTATTAATCGGAAAAACATTACGGAAAAGTTTTGAAAAATCTTTATTCAATTCCGAGACTGTATCTCGATCATTTTCTTCCATAAAATGCAGCATGGTCTCAAGTATCTCATAAAGCTCTTGTATCGGTGTCATAATATATCAACAACAATAATTAATATTTAAATTTATTCTATGATTAATATACTTATCGAAACATATATAAAGATAGTATATTTACTATACTTAGTATAATTTTTTAATATAAATGCATATTAAATACATATATGGGGTGTTATCATGAAAAACGAAGGCATATTAGGAAAATTCTTTGTTAAAGGGGAAGAATACTGGTATACAATATTCAGGGTGATTGTAGGTCTAGTGTTTATGCTTCATGGATTAATGAAATTTGGCGGCGGAATGCCAGGAAATACATTGATGGCAATAGCAGGCACCATTGAAATAGTCGGCGGAATATTAATCATACTAGGATTGTGGACAAGATTATTTGCGTTAATAGGCGCTATTGAGATGATTGTCGCATGGTTTATGATGCATGCACCAAAAGGTTGGAATCCATTGACTAATGGTGGAGAACCAGCAGTATTGTTCTTCGCGATATTCTTAGTATTATTGATATATGGCGGCGGAAAATTCACTGTAGAACATTGGATGCACAAGAAGGAATTCTTCTAAAATCCTGTGAGCAGATAAAATCGTCATTGAGATTTTATCTGTTATTAATTTTCTAAATTTTTTTTACAAAAATTTTCTATTATGAAAACCTAATTTGTCTGTATCACTGTTATCGCTGCTAATTCTACTACATCATCAACTGATGCTCCACGTGATAAATCATTGATTGGTTTATTCAATCCTTGCATTATCGGTCCGATTGCTTTGAATCCTGCCAGTCTTTGGACTAATTTATATGCTATATTCCCTGAATTTATATCTGGAAATATCAACACATTAGCTTGACCTTGTAGTACTGAATCTCTGCATTTCTTCATAGCAACTTCTGGGACTATCGCAGCATCACCTTGTATTTCTCCGTCGATAAGTAATTCTGGTGATTTTTCTTTAGCGATTTGCGTAGCTCTCTTCACTTTGTCTACTGATACATCTTTGGCACTATCTCTTGTAGAGAAAGATAACATGGCTACTTTTGGTTCCAAATTTAATTTTAATGCTGTCGCAGCAGTTGTCAATGCAATTGCTGCTAATTCTTCAGCAGTCGGATTAATATTTAATCCCATATCAGCAAAGAAGTACACTATATCCTCGCGCTGCATAATCATCAATCCTGAAGCTTTTGGAATACCTGGTTTAGTCTTCACAATTTGGAATGCTGGAAGATAAGGTTTCGTCTGACTATGTATTCCTGATATCATTCCATCAGCCACGCCCTTGTGCACTAGCATCGCGCCATAATAATGCGGCTTGCACATCAAGTCCCTTGCCTGTTCCAATGTCATCTCTTTGCCATCTTTCTTGCGCATTTCATAGAACTCTTTAGCGTACGCATCTAGCTGTATACTATTCTTGTCTTCTAAATGATCCAGAATATGTTGATCCTTGATATTGCTTATGCCATTTCGACTCAAGAGATTCATCAATTCAGACTTTTCTCCTATTAGCAAAGGTATTGCTATACCTTTCTTCAGTATTATAGAACATGCCTTTAGTATTGTCGTATCCGTCTCCGGGAATACTATGACTTTTCTTGAATGAGTATTCAACAATATCGATTTATCTATCAACTTATCAATATACGTCTTCGGACCCATATTCTTTTTCAATCGATGAAAATGATCTTTTAATGACATACTCACACCTCTCATGATTCTGATTTATCTAATTTTAACGTTTATTCTTTCTACGAGTAGTTTTTGATTTATTAATTTTTCCTGAATCCGATGCAGTCGACTTCGAATGTTCATCGATCTTCTTGTAGCCGATCCACATTATCACGAGCAATTCAACCAATATTACTAATGCCCTCAAAATCTTACTCATATCGCTGAAATATCTGAATGTTGCATAGAACATTATAATAAGTCCGGCAAACATCAATCCAGCACCAAGATAATCGATAACCAAATACAATCCTAATATCACTACAATCAGACCCACAGGCAATAATACAAAGAATATGTTCCTGTTATATTTCTGTGTTGCATCATTAAAATATTTGCTACAATAATTACATGAAGTGTATATTTGACAACCATTGTCAGTATAATTAAATTCTGGTTGGCCACCGTCGCTATAGCATTTGTCTTGTTGTGGACCATAATTGAACGTACAATTTACTGGTGTAGCCGGAATCGTCTTCTGCGGATAAGAATTGAATGAAGAATTACAGTAGTTCTCATATTTCGGCTGCTGATAAACAGCATCAGTGAACAATCCGACAAATAACGGCAAAAGAACTGTTATAGCCAGTATCATTGCAACCTTTTTGACATCCATGATAAACACCTCGAGATGATGTAATCCTTGATATTATATCCGTTCATTTATAATTTTTGTGAATACCTCCTGCCATCCTATGACTAAGCCACATCATGACTAGTTTCACAAATCACTCTCAATACATTTTTAAATTCTTATCCTTTACCGATATCATGTCACGTATAGCTGTAATTGAGAAACCTAAATGTAATCCTGTCAAGTGCGGGAACTTTCTTTGTATTAGAGTGTGCCCTATCAACAGGATGGGCGATGAATGTATAGTCGAAGGTACCGACCACAAAGCTCTGATTGATGAAAAACTTTGTACCGGCTGTGGTATCTGCCCAAAGAAATGTCCGTTCGGTGCTATCAGCATAATCAATCTACCAGAAGAATTGAAAAGTGAACCAATACATCGTTATGGACAGAATGGTTTCGCATTATATAATCTACCAACTCCAGTATTCGGCAAAGTTGTCGGCATCATCGGCAGGAATGGTATCGGTAAAAGTACTGCTGTCAAGATATTATCTAGACAAATCATGCCTAATCTTGGTAGAACGAATGGTCTAGCATCAGAAGATTTCAAAGATCTTATAGAGTATTTCAAAGGCACTGAAGCGCAATCATATTTTGAAAAATTACGTGATGGTCAAGTAAAAATTAGTTATAAACCTCAACAAGTCGACCAAATACCAAGACAATATAAGGGTTTGGTCATCGATCTGCTGAAAAAAGTTGATGAGAAGAAGATATTTGATGAAATAATTGAATTGCTTGAACTAAAGAATATCCTTCAAAGCAACATCACTGAATTGTCTGGTGGAGAATTACAAAGAGTAGCAATAGCTGCAACAGTGATGAAAGACGCCAATGTATATTTCTTCGATGAGCCTACGTCATATTTAGACATCAAACAAAGGATGAAAGTTGCGCGCTTCATCAAGAACTTGGCTAACGAGGATACTGCTGTAATCGTCATCGAGCACGACTTGATAATACTTGATTACATGACTGATATGGTGCACTTGATGTATGGTCACGAAGGCGCTTATGGTGTAGTATCAGGTGTCAAGAGTACAAAGAACGGAATAAATGTCTATCTATCAGGATTCCTGAAGGAAGAGAATGTAAGATTTCGGGATCATGCGATAAAATTCAATCCATCAGCGACAGTCGAACAGAAAAAAGATTTCATGCTGACAGAATGGAATGCCCTAGAATATAAACAGGGAAGATTTACATTAAAAGTCGACAATGGTAAAGTCTACCGTGGCGATGTCATAGGAATACTTGGACAGAATGGAATAGGTAAAACGACTTTTGTCAAGATACTTGCCGGTGTGATAAAGACTAAGGATGATGAAGATCAATTGAAACTAAAAGTATCATACAAGCCTCAATATCTAGAGACGAGCGATGATTTAGTGATGGTCGCATTACAGCGTACGATACAAAAATATGAAATAAATCTTATCAGGCCGTTGAATCTCAAGGAATTATTCATGAGAAAACTTAGCGAGTTATCTGGTGGAGAATTACAGAAAGTGGCTATAGCACACTGTCTATCCCAAGATGCTGATATAATCTTGATGGATGAGCCTTCAGCATACCTTGATGTAGAACAGAGATTGATAGTCTCAAAAGTTATCAAAGACATGATGTTCACCACAGGAAGGAGTGCAATAATAGTCGATCATGACTTGCTGTTTATAGATTACTTATCAGATAAATTGATTGTATTTGATGGTGAACCGGCAATACATGGTCTGGCTAATCCGCCTATGGGCATGGGTGAAGGTATGAATAAATTCTTGTCAGAACTGAACATAACTTTCAGACGTGATGAGGAAAATTATCGTCCAAGAATAAACAAGGAAGATTCTCAGAAAGACAGAGAACAGAAATCCAGTGGAAAATTATATTATCATTAAGTGTGTAGTATTAAATAATTGTTCTATATTCAACAGATATATTTATATATAAGTTTCTTCAAGGATATCTACATACGTTTATATACACATCACATCAGTTTTCATGAGGAGTCTTAAAATGGTAGGAAAATCTAAACTTTATCTAACTGGAATTGCTGCAATCGTTGCGATAGTTATAATCGTTCTACTGACATTAAACAGCTTCAATATCGCACCAACAGACACGCATGGTTTACTAAGTTCAGATGAGATAGGTTTCGCTGTGCAATCAGTTCGAGCAGCGGGCGTGAATAATCCAACACCTAGATCCAATACTAATGCGTGCACAGGTGCCATCAATAGGTCTTGTACAATCCATAATGGCGAAGGCATACAGTATCGAACCTGTTCAAAGAATCATTGGTCATCTTGGAGCGATTGTAAGATAGTAACGTGTGATTCAGGATACGTAACTTCAGGAAACGATAGATCAGGTTATAAGTGCGTCAAATATACTTGTCCAAAATATCCTACACTACAGTGTGATGGTGGAACAATAATACCAGGTACTATAAATTCTAAGACAGGATGTCAAGGGAGACCAAGATGTGTGATTAATACTGCTGTATCGACATGCAACGACTCTGATGACGGTCAGAATTACATCCAACCTGGAACTGTGAGCGGAACTACTGACGGAAATCCTTACTCTTATAGTGATTACTGTAATGCTGATCAGAAGACCCTTAATGAATACTACTGTATCAAGAATGGATTTTCTGCTATCATAGCAAAGAATTGTCCAAACGGATGTGTTGATGGAGCATGTATACAAAATATAACCATTGTACCAGTATGTACCGATTCAGACGGAATAGATTATTATAAACTTGGAACAGTCAATATTACATTCCCAGTTGGATCATCATCGGCTCAAGATGTATGTGGAAGTCAAGATGGTGGACCAGCAAATACAGGATATGTGATAGAATACACATGTAATACACATTTAGACAGCAGCGGAAACATCGTGCATGAAACATCAATATATAAATGTCCATACGGATGCAGCAATGGAGCATGCATAACATCACCTCCATCACCAAACAATTGCAGTGCGACATATAATTCTTGCATAACAAATGTGCAAATAGCAGGCTGCAGACAAGGAGGCGTTGGTGATTGCGCCATAGCCTTCCAAAATTGTCAGAACGCATTTAATATGTGTCAAAATTTGACTTCTAACAATATATGTACAGACTCTGATGGTGGAAATAATATATACGTCTATGGTACCGTTACTAATGGCAGTTATGGAGGATATGATTGCTGCGCCGGTGAAACTGGCGGTTGTACCGATAACAACACCGGATATTACATCTTTGAGCAGAGTTGTTTGAATGGAGGCGTAGTAAATACTAAATATGCTTGTCCAAATGGCTGTCTCAATGGCGCATGTATTAAAGTTCCGTGCCCGCAATATTCCATACCATCACCAGACTGGTGCATCAACGGGACAGTTACTCCAGGAACTATAGACCAAAACGGATGTCAAGGACCGCCAATATGCGGCATACACGCATGCTTAAGGCCTGCTTGTTATTCTTCATATGACACTGGAAGAAAAGACTCATACGGTTGCCCAATTATTGAATGCAACGTATCGGACGGAACTTGCTATGATACAGATCCGACAGTTGATATGTATACAAAAGGAGTAATAAACAATCAGGATAATAGTTCTTTAGTGTCTGACGTTTTCAACGAAGGCGATAGTAATGGATTAAGTTTACATGTACTCGATAGTTCTTCGGCAAATATGACCCTTTACAATGAAACAGAGACTGTTCATTCAGGTGAAACTGTACACTTTGCACTTGCTGATTTACGTATCAATAATATACAATTCTTTGGACTAGGCAATTCTACAAACAAACTCAATTATGACGTTATGTCTGTTAATGATTTTTGTAGTGCAACAAATGCTCTTATTGAATACTATTGTGACACCAATAAACAGGTAACTCGCAAAGATGTTAGTTGTCCAAACGGTTGCAGCAATGGAGTATGCTTGAACCAATATCCAGTAATTATAGGACCTGTAAATTATACACTTGCAAGCCATAGTCCTATAGAGTACAATAATAAGACTATACAAGTGTATGGATTTAGCTTCGATAGCGTAGTCATCGGAGTAGACAATGAGTTAGCATCATTCAAGGAAGGCGATACTAAAACCGTCAGTGGTACAATAATAACTGTAAACACGCTTTCAACATGGACAAATATCACGTATGGTCTTGATTATAGAAGATACGACTTCGTAAGACTGAATGTTACAAATCTGAACAATATGGCAAGCAATATCGTCGAATTCAATAGTGCCAATTTGACCAAGACCATATACGGAAAGAGCATAACATATCTCGGAGCGAGTACAGACGCAACAAAAGCAATAATTTATGTTGATGGTTCAGCTTCAACCATTTCTGTGAATACGTCAAAAACCATATCTGGATTGAAAATCTATCTGAAGAGCCTAAGCGTCACAGAGACTGGCACCCAGACGGTAAATTATGACGGCCTTGCTTCAGTAACATTAAGCACTACATAATTTTCTTTTAATTTTTTCTATTATTATTTTTCTTATATCGATTCTCATTCCCAGCAATTGCTCAAGCACATTCATATCATAATATTTAAATAGTGTGTTTGGAAGCAACTACAGATATGTCTATGCTTCATAAAAATAATGACAAAAAGGATAATATACAGAAGAGCGATAAGGTAATCAATAATACTATAATCATAACTCTATCCATCTGCCTGTTCACAATCATAATATTCGGTTCCCTGAATTTCATGATATTCAATAAGGACTTCTATTATAGGGAATACTCCAAAAACGGCATCTATGCACAACTTACACAATCAGATAACTCCAGTAATACGTACACATATAATAGGACATATGCCGTCAGCACTGCACAAAATATCACTGAAAACGTAATCAAATTCTTCCGAAATACACAAGACCTGAAGTATTTCAGCGATGATGAAAAGAGCCACATGCAGGACGTCAAAAAATTAATCAGGACCATGCAATTCATATATTATGGCGCTGCAATATTGACGATATTGCTGTTCTTCTATTGTTACAGAAGATTTAAGGAAGATAAACTTCATTTCATAAAGATACTCGCCAGATCACTGCTATATTCCTCGATTGCTGCTATAACATTCTTATTGATATTATTCTTGCTCAGCGTATTCTATTTCGAACTCACATTCACTGTATTTCACATGATATTTTTCCCTCAAGGTAACTGGATGTTTTCCAGCACATCATTGCTCATAACCATGTTTCCGGAGCAATTCTTCTTTGATATAACCCTTCGGATATTCATCTATGCGATATTCCAGGCATTGATCTTCTTTGGGATAGGATACTGGATGCATAAACAGCTGAAGATAGTCGAGAAACATCACGCATTTAGATAAGAGTGTAAATGCTATTTAAAATTCTTCTTCATACAATCTTCACACAAACCATAAACATCTATCTGAAAATGACATATGAATCCTTTTATAGATTTTTTTATATTATCAATATTTTTTATATCGACGTGCTGTATTTTGCCGCATTTTTGACAGATATAATGACAGTGATTATTTTTACTATTCGAATATACTGCTCTTTTATCACAATAATATGAGTGTAATCGACTGCTCTTTACTGTTTCATTCAAAAATCTGTATACGGTCGCTATTCCAATAGAGGACATTTTCTTTATCATTATCTGATGAAAATCTTCAGCAGAGAAGAATCCAATCATATTTTCTAACTCATTTTGCAATAAATCTTTTTGCCTAGTATTTCTTGATTTCATATCTTAAATCTCCTTATTCCTTATTGATAGTGAAAATCAATAACATATATAAATATGTTATGATTCCTATATTCATGGACTTTAATATAATATTATACATAATTGTCAGCGTGCTAATTGTCAGCGCGATATCGCTAATAGGTCTTGTGACCTTTTTATTTAAGAATAAAAGTCTAGATAAAATATTATTATACTTAGTAAGTTTCAGCGTCGGTGGATTGTTTGGAGACGTGTTCATACATCTGCTTCCTGATGTCTTTAAGGCATCAAGCACCGTCTTGCCTGGAATATTCATCCTTTCTGGAATTCTATTTTCATTCATTATGGAAAAATTCATCCATTGGAGACATTGCCATACTCCAGCAAGCAGGCATCATCATCACCATTTAGCGTACATGAACTTGATTGGCGACGCCATGCATAATTTTATTGATGGACTAGTGATTGCAGGATCATATTTCATCAGCATTCCTGCAGGAGTTGCCACGACTATTGCAGTAGCATTCCACGAAATCCCCCACGAATTGGGAAACTTCGGAGTGCTTGTATATGGAGGATTTTCAAGATTCAAGGCACTGATGTTTAATTTCTTGACGGCATTGACATCTATACTAGGAGCAGTATTCGGAATAATACTTGGCAATTCTGGCGCCGCAACAATATTCCTTGTGCCCTTCGCTGCAGGAAATCTTATATATATTGCTGGTACAGACTTGATTCCGGAATTGCATAAGACCAGCTGTGACGACTTCAAAGTTTCTGAGAGTGCAGGACAATTATTATGCATAATCCTTGGAATCCTTATAATGATGAGCATATTGTTGTTAGAATAATTCTAATACTTCTACTTAAGTATCCCTATACCTTTAGCGAGCAGATATAACATGATTGCAAGTAAAATGCTAAAAAGAACATAATCCATCAAGGTCTTTGTCGTTAATTCAATAGACCCTTTTTTACGTAGATATATCATATGAATAACACTCATCCCTTCTTAAACTCGATAACATTCGGTTCCAGAATCCTATAATAATCCTGCACCTTCATCTTAACCGAATCATTATGTGTTCCAGCACTGAATACAATCAAATCTTTCTTCAGTATCGATTCATCCATATACATTGATATATTGAACAGTTTGCCGAATGGAGGGACGCTTCCTATCGTACATCCGGTCCTCTCAAGAACTTCATCCGGACTTGCCAGTGCCACATTCTTGCTGCCTAATATTATTTTTAGTTTCTTCAGATCTATACGTTGATGTGCTGGTATGATTGCTTGAAGAAAATTGAATGATTTATTCATGGTTCCGTCGGCATTTTCTGTCTTGAACTCTGCCTTCAGGATTATCGCTTTTGCTGCATCCTCAATATTTGTCCCACGTATCTTTGCAGCATCTTCGCTGGTGCTGACATATTCATGAATAAGATGAGTATATTCGACTTTTGCATCGTCTAGGATTTTCTTTATTTGAAGAAATGTTTCAACTGTCATTAGAATACCAATATAGTTATTTCACTTCGGAATTAGTTCTCGAATCTTATTTATTTCTCGAACTTCAATTTCAATTCTCGCTTCACTTTCTCGTCGATTTCTGTCGGACATCCATCCATTGGACATTCGCCTTGCTTGTTTTTTGGGAATGCAATCACTTCTCTTATATCATTTGTCCCGCATATCAATGATGTTATCCTATCCAATCCTATAGCGAATCCGCCATGCGGTGGTGCTCCATATTTGAACGCTTCCAGTAAGAATCCGAACTTCTTATCTGCATCTTCAATCGTCAATCCAATCACATTCATCACTCTTTCTTGTACATCACGCCTATTTATTCTGATGCTTCCTGATGCTAATTCTATGCCATTCAATACCATATCATAGCAAGATGCTCTTACACTACCGGGATCTGTTTCCAAGTATAGTATATGCTCCTCTTTTGGTGACGTGAATATGTGATGTGCCGCATCCCATTTCTGATCCTCTGCATTCCATTCAAATGACGGAAAATCGTAGACCCAACAGAATGCGAATATTGATTCATCATACAAATTCAATTTTTTTGCAATTTCTTTTCTAATATTTGCAAGTGCGTCATTGCATGTCTTGAATTGGTCTGCCACGATGAATATGGTAGATTTATCAGAAGCCCCTAATTCCCTAATTAGATTCATCTGTATTTCCGTCGATAAATGTTTCGCTGCACTGCCGTCGAGTTTTAGATGTTTAGATTCTTCATCCATAACTACTTTTAATGTGACCAACCCTTTTGCCTTATATATCTTAGCTAATTCTGTGAACTCATCAGTTTCCTTACGCGTGAACTCTTTTTCGACACACAATGCTTTTATTATCCCATTCTCAGAAATTGCAGTCTTGAACACTCCGAATTCAGAATCTTTCACTATATGCGTCACATCTTTCAAGAATAATTCAAATCTTATGTCAGGCTTATCAGAACCATATTTCTCCATTGCATCATCATATTTTATCCTCGGGAATGGTATCTCTACATCATAATTTTTCGCATGCTTCATGATGTTCTTTATCAATCCTTCTCCGACTGTAAATATATCTTCTTGATGCGGAAATGACATCTCTACATCTATCTGGGTGAATTCCGGCTGTCTATCTGCGCGCAAATCCTCGTCTCGCAAACATCTTGCAACCTGATAATATCTATCAAATCCTGATACCATCAATAATTGTTTATAGATTTGCGGACTTTGCGGCAGAGAGTATGCAGTACCAGGCTTGACTCTCGAAGGAACAATATAATCTCTTGCACCTTCAGGCGTCGACCTTATTAGAAGAGGGGTCTCTATCTCCAAGAAATTTTGGCTATTAAGATATTCTCTGGTTGCCTGCATGACAGTATGTTTTAATGCAAGATTATACTGCATCTGTGGCCTACGCAAATCTAGATAACGATATTTTAATCTTGTCTCGTCAGTATTATTCAATGGATTATCTAAATCCAGCGGGATGACTTCGCAAGTATTCAGTATCATCATTTCCTCTACGAATACTTCAATTGCGCCAGTCGCCAGTTTCTTGTTTGGTTCAGGTTTCTTTCTTACGATACCTTTGACTTGGATGACGAATTCTCTTCTCAGATTCTTGACTTCGGGCAAATCTTCAGTGTTTATAGTGAGTTGAGTTATACCATACCTGTCTCTTAGATCTATGAATGCTAAACTACCATGTAACCTTATAGAATGGACCCATCCGGCTAAGGTAACACTCTTTCCAGAATCATTCTCTCTCAAATCACCACATGTATTTGTACGATACATCAAAAATCACCCTATACTAAGACCGTATTCAATTCCTATTTATTCAATCCTTTTTCAATCTCTCTTATGTGCATCATGCAATACTTCTTCAACTTTGTTAAGATTCCATTTTATGGCGTCGCCTTTCTTCCTGAGTTCGCCATTCCTTAAATCAAGTTTTGCGAACACACCATATATCTCGTCTACTAAATCGCGTATTAATTTTATCTCATCCTTATTTCTGGCTATCGCTTCAAGTACGGATCTTCTTCCCAGTTCACCCGTCAAATCGCTTAGACCTCCAAGATATGTGTATGGTTCTAAATCCAGTTCTTTATATGTCGGGATATTCTTATCGTTAATGAATCCATAAAAACAGCATGCTTCGCAATATTCTTCTAAAGCATTTTCCATACTTTGTTTCAGATGTGGATGTTTTTCAGTTATAATCTTTAGATGTGCAATCAATCTTTTTGAATCATCAATTAGTTCTTTAGCCTGCTCTAATTCCTTTCGATGCAGAGAATATATAGCAGATTTGCTGTTCTTCAATATTATCCTAGACGTGTTTATTATCTCTTCTCTCTTAGCATCTTCTTCTTTCAGATATGATTCTAATTCTTTGAATGATTCATGGTTTAACATAGTGGTGTAGAATCAGACTAATATTTAAAGTTATCCTGTAATTCAAAGTTATCCCTTAATTCGTCAAAATTATCCTGTAGTTTGAGTATCAACAACAGTTTCTGTTGGAGCTAGTGGTGTGAAATATTCGCATCCGGTAGTACAGGATACATCGCCAGTATTACCATCAATCCTTAACAGCACATTATTTATGCCTCCTGTAGAAGAATCAGTAAATAATACATTGGCATACCATGTGGCGTTCTTATTGTACATATTCACGCGAGTATAAGTCTGACGCTTTGCCTGGGCTACTGCCAGACCATAATTATCAACATACCTTCCAGCAGAATCTTCTGAGACAGAATACACTTGAAGTATCGGACAGTTTTCAGACTTTCTCTCAACGCTGCCAGTATAACACACATATTTTGTACATCCAGTCAATATAAAAGATGATATCAACAATAATGCGAATAATAATATCGTATTCCTGTTCATAAAATTCCTGTTCATAATCTTCATAAGTGTATCTAGAAGAAGGTTTTTTATAAATTTATTGAAATCACATGCTAACCGTTCCCTAGAAATGATGAGGTTCCCCTCAGTAATAATCAAAAGATTTATATATTGATTATTTTATAAATGTAGTACTATGACCGTATTTGGCGATAGTATAAATTTTTTGGTGAAGTTAGGCATATATGACATCATTTTGCCATTCTTGCTTGTATTCGTGCTAGTTTTTGCGCTATTAGAGAAGACTAAAGTCTTAGGTACGGACACAGTCAAGGATGAAAAAGGCGAAAAAGCAGAATACACTAAAAAAAGCCTTAATGCCATGATTGCATTCGTGACTGGATTTTTCGTCGTGGCATCGACACAATTGGTCTCTGTAATAAACCAGAGTTTGTCGCAAATATTCCTATTACTATTGCTCATAGTATGTTTCATGATGGTCTGGGGAACATTTCATCAACAGAGTAAAGAAGGATTCTTCCTGGATCCTAAGAATAAAAGCCAAAAGTTTTATTACAATATGCTGATGGGTTTAGTGTTCGTGGCCATAGCAGCAATATTCCTAAACGCATTAGGATGGCTTGATTTGATATATAACTTTTTGAAGGGCAACTGGAATACGGATTATGTGGCAGCAGTAATATTTATAGTCGTTATTATTGGATTCATGGCTTTTATCACAAGTGATCCGAAGCCAGTTTCCGAGGAGAAAAAAGATTAAAAGGTGATTTAAAATGGCATATTATGGTACTGGATATTATGGTTCTGGAAGCAACGGAATATTAGCTCAAGGAATATTCAGATTGCAGGAGATCGGCATTATGGATGTAATATTACCATTCATACTTATATTCACTATAGTATTTGCAATATTACAAAAAACCAAAATTCTTGGTCATGATGATACTCCAGAAAAGAAACCTAAGAAAAATTTTAATGCAGTGATTGCATTAGTGATGGGTTTAGCTGTAGTAGTACCGCACATCACCGGGACGTATCCTACGCCTGAATCAGATATCGTCAATATAGTCAATACTGCATTGCCAAATGTTTCTGTGGTATTGATTGCTGTTGTAATGATGCTTCTGATGATTGGAGTATTCGGTGGCGGAGTAGATTTCTCTAAATCAAAGATAGCCGGATGGGCTGTTGGCTTTGCAATACTTGCTACATTATTCATATTCGGTACTGCAGCATACTGGTGGGAATTACCTAATTGGTTGAACTTCCTGTATGATTCAGATACTCAAGCATTGATTGTAATACTATTAGTATTCGGCGCATTGATTGCATTCATCACATCTGATGATAAACCTAACGACCCTAAGAAATATAGTACAATCGAGGATCTAGGAAGGATAATGGGTTATAAAAAAGAGTAATTGGATATAAATAAAATGGCGACGTTTTTAGACATTAGTATAATACAGAACTTCAGTTCGGTGTTCACCTTCATACTAGTGTTCGTCATACTTTACGGCCTTATGGAGACCGTAAAACTTTTTGGCGACAAAAGGGGATCACATGCGATGATAGCTGTAATTGTGGCTTTGCTTGTATCTATGTCTAGCGGCGTCACATCTGTTATCCAGACATTTACTCCGTGGTTTACCATGCTAATAATAGTTATTTTCTTTATTTTATTTGCTGTAAGGATGTTCGGAGTCAGCACTGAAACAATCACCGGAGCATTCATGAAAAAGGATGCTATACTGACTTGGATACTAATATTGACTGCAGTAATATTATTATTTTCTCTAGGATCTGGATTTGGTCAAAAGGCTTTAGAACAAGGACAGACTAATGGTACAACTGTCAGCGTATCCACTGGTAACGTGACTGAACCTACTAACACTAACGATTTCAGCCAGAATCTATATAACACATTGTATCATCCTAAAGTTCTTGGATTGATATTAATCATGCTTGTCGTGGTTCTAGCGATGCTTTTCTTGACAGCTGTTGATGACTGAACCGATTCTATGATCATTTCTTGATTTAATCTTATAATATATATGTGCATCTATATGTAATTCATTAAATAAATTAAACAATACCAAACATCGTATATAAAAATTAGCGTTCTTTATTTTACTGTTATGTTTTGTTGGTCGTAGAAATAGTATACGCCCCAAGAATATGATGGACTACAGGCAGTAGTATACTTGCCACTAGTATCTTTTTCTATACACTTATTCATAATAGCAGCAGTATCATTATTACCATAACCCATGCCCTGATACATAATAGCATAACGTAGTGTACCGCAGCCATTAACGGATGTAGTAGTACCTACTCCTTCATCACAAGCTGTACTGACGCGTGTACATATCTTCAATACTTGATTATACTCGAAACCTGGAATACACCAAACATTATTATTGACAGAACAACTAATTAAACCATTTGTGGTATTAATAAGATTACCACGAGAATAACACTGCTTAGTAGAACCATCATAATACATACAACCACTAGCATCAAGGCATGCGCGATGGGTATTACTAGGAACAATACTAGGAACACAAGTCACATTACCAAGAGAATTATATGGAGCAGTATGATTCAAAGTAACATTAGAACACTTCATCCAAACATGAGTACCACAATCAGGATCATTAGGATATCCTGAAGAATTATATCCACAAACAGTAACAGCAGCAAAATCATCAGGACAAACAGCATCTAGGATGCCGCAAGTATAATTCAAAGAAACACTATTATTAATAATACGCAAATTCTTTGTTCCAGTTGTATTCGTGAAAGTATTCTTTACAAAAAACTTATCACAAACATTACTAATTGGCGTGCTATTGACAACTATAAATTGTGGTGATTCCATAAACCTAACAGCATCATAAGAAGTATACGAATACAAATTACATTGAGACAATGTAATATTATTATTCAATAATCCAAACTTCAAATCCTTGCTTCTGCTAGGAATAGGAGTGCCGATGCCACCACGCAGCAATGCAGTATAATTAGTCAAGACTGCACCAGTGCATACATCAGACACAAAACCAGTAAGATTAAAATGTACAGTGTAAATATTATTGCCAACATTTGATGGAGTAGAAATAAAATTGGTACCAGAATCTGTCAAAGCCGAAGTGCCACCAATGTATGTCACATCACAAGCAGCATTAGATAAATCAATCTGGACAAAAGATGCTTTTGAACAATTAGTGCCTGTGAAATTAACTGTAGCATCAAAACCATTACCGCCAGCACAAGCGAAAACATTATTACTGAATGGACCATTATAACAATTAGGAGCGAAAGTGATTGAATTTATTGTACAATTCTGCCAAGCACAAATAGAAGAACAACGATGACCCCAACCATTATTGGCAATGCCGTCATCACATTCCTCAAGACCGGTAACAACAGAATCACCACACGATTCTAATTGACAAATAGATGAACATCCATCACCAGAAACAGTGTTGCCATCGTCACACGCTTCAAGATCATTCTTAACACCATCACCACAATACTTACATGAAGATGTATTGAAGCCATTACAAGAATTAAAGCAACTTAATGTGCCGCCATCAAAATTAGCACCAGTCGGAGATACATAATCAGAACATGATTTACCGCCTAAATCGTTACCGTCACATGTTTCATTAAGTCCTACACTGTTTGGTGTCTGCTTGACATTATCACCGCAAACTGCGCCCGCAATACATGTGCCTGCTGAACAAACAGTAGTTCCTGAACAGATATTACCGCATGATGCACAATTTGAATTCGTACCCAATTGAACTTCACAACCATTCAAAACATTGCCATCACAATTAGAATAACCAGCATTACAATTAACAGCATTACAAGAAGTCAATGTACCCTGAGTAACAGACTTAGAAACCTCACAACCATTGGAATCAATTCCATCACAATTAAGATAACCAGCACTACATGAACCAATAATACATGGACCCCAAGTAGCATCCCAAGTAGGAGGAGAAGTACAACCTCTAGACTGACTAGCAGAAGCAACATTAGGAAGTGAACAAGACTGAGAACCACCACCTGCAGGAACACAAGTAGGAACAACACAGGAACCAGCAGTACAAGTAGTGCTTCCAGAACACGTGTCGCCGCATGATGCACAATTTGAATTCGTACCCAATTGAACTTCACAACCATTCAAAACGTTACCATCACAATTAGAATAACCAGCATTACAATTAACAGCATTACAAGAAGTCAATGTACCCTGATAAACACTTGTTGATAATTCGCAACCGTTAAACACGTTACCATCACAATTAAGATAACCAGCATTACAATTAACAACACCACAAGAAGTCAATGTACCCTGAGTAACAGACTTAGAAACCTCACAACCATTCAAAACATTACCATCACAATTAAGATAACCAGCATTACAATTAACAACACCACAAGAAGTCAATGTACCCTGATAAACACTTGTTGATAATTCGCAACCATTCAAAACATTGCCATCACAATTAGAATAACCAGCATTACAATTAACAGCATTACAAGAAGTCAGAGTACCCTGATAAACAGACTTAGAAACCTCACAACCATTGGAATCAATTCCATCACAATCAAAATGATTTGCATCACATGAACCAATAATACATGGACCCCAAGTAGCATCCCAAGTAGGAGGAGAAGAGCAACCTCTAGACTGACTAGCAGAAGCAACATTAGGAAGAGAACATGATTGAGTACCGCCACCAGCTGGAACACAACTTACTGCATTGCAAACACAACCACTTCGTGAATAACCAGAAGTGCATGATGTGGCGCAACAACTTGACCATGAGCCCCAACCACCAGCCGTACACGTTTGAGATTGAGTTCCGGATCCTCCTGTAACACTACAACCTTGAGATTGTGTTATACTCTCGTCAGTCATACCATCACAATCATTATCCTGATTATCACAAGACCATTCATTTGGACTCTGAGTAGGAGAACCTGCAACAGCATTACATCCACTACAACCAATATTTCCAGAATTTCGACATACACCAGTGCCAGCATAACAAGTGTTACCATAACCAACAGGGTTAGGAGGAGCAGTTGTTGCCGAACAACTACCACTACAAAGTATATTTCCAGTATTTCTTGAACCACATGCATTAGCAGGTCCATTACAAAGATTATTGTAATTACCAGGAGTAGCAATAGAACAAGAACCAGAACAAGTATAAGTACCTCCACAAGAACCACAAGAATTACCATAATTACCAGGAGTAGTAACATCACAAGAACCAGCACAATTAATATGACCACCACAAGAACCACAAGAATTACCATAATTACCAGGAGTAGCAACAGAACAAGAACCAGAACAAGTAATATGACCACCACAAGAACCACAAGCCTGATTATAATTTCCAGGAGTAGCAACATCACAAGAACCAGCACAATTAATATGACCACCACAAGAACCACAAGAATTACCTAGATTTCCAGGATTAGGAGGTGCAGTAGTAGAAGTACAAACATTATTACAATCTTTAGTACCTCCAATGGTCTGACCACAAGAATTAGCTGGACCATTACAAGATTGACCATAATAAGCAGGATTTGCAGGCGCAGTAGTAGCTGTACAAGACCCACTACAACCTATAGTACCAGCAGTTCTCTGACCACAAGAATTAGCTGGACCATTACAACCATTACCATAAGTTGAAACACAACAACTAGAAGTATCGAAAGCTGTACAGGTAGGATTACACTTCAATGTTCCACTCTTTAGACCTTCAGTTTCACAAGTGTGACCATTAAGATTTGGACCATTAGTATCACATTTCTCAGGAGAATCAACATAAGAATCTCCACAAACAATTGCAGGTGCAGTGCAAACATTACTACCGCTACATACATTCCTACCAGAACAACTTCCACAATTTGCAGTTCTTGAATATCCACAATTATCATTTGCAGTATAACTTCCACAATTCTTTCCTAATCTTGAACAGAATGCTGCATTAGATTCTGGTGCACAACAATAATTTTGTCCATTAACACATCCTTCAGTACAATCTGGCGAATATGGTCCTCCTCGATTATTGCAAGTATCATACCAATACATGTGATTGCTTAAACATTGAACGTATGAATTTGCAGAGCATTGAGGAACACAATTTCCATTATAACAATAATTACCGCTTCCACAATTATGTGTACAATAACCACAATTAGAAGAATCAGTCAATATATTAATACTACAACCGAGAGTTCCAGCCCCACAAGCTGCATAACCATAATTGCATGATGGTGAACAAGTTCCACTAGCACACACTCTTGAGGCAACATTAAGAGTTCCACATGCATAATTACATGAGCCGCAATTGTTTACATCATCCCAAATATTTGTTTCACAACCATTCGCATTAGTCATAGAACCATCACAAGCATAATGCCCAGAAATGCAAGATACACCACTACAAGTTCCTCCATTGATACACGTTCCACCTGATGTGTAAGGCAAATTATTACAATTAGGAGCACATGCTGTACAGCCAAAATAAGTGCCTGAAGATGCTCCTTCATTACACCAATAATTATCATTGGCTTGACTACAATCATTACCTGTAGTAAATGGGCCTGATGTAAATGGTCCAGAGGTGCAGCCACATGAGCTATCATAATTGTAAGTAGTATCTGTTTTTAATACCTGTTGACCAGTACATTTAAACACAGCAGTATCACTACATTGAAAACCTGGTGTACAGCCAAGCCATGAACAACCAAGACCATTAAAACCGCATCCTCCTGATGTTGAAATACCTGTACAATCAGAAATAGCATTAGAGCAGCTAGTACAATGGCCAGCTGAACAAACGCAATTGCAAATACTTCTAAAGTTATTGGGATTAGCATTCCATATAGTATAGGCAGTTGTCGGACCGACAGTACTTAAAAAACCAGAGCAACTAAGCCAAGGATTATTAGTACAACCTGCACTCACAAAACTAGAACTAAATATTATACATAATATAAATGAGAAGAGTAGAGATGCTACTATTTTTGTTAATCTATCCACTTTTGACATCTTATACGAACCACACCTCTTACGAAATCACGCATAGGAAAATAAAAACTCACACTTAAGTATAAAACTTAAAACAACGAATATATAAATGTTACTTAAATTATAAAAAGTATATTTGTAATTATGGAGTAGTATACCTGATGAAATATTTAGAAATAAATTTAGAAGTAAAAAATAATTAGAGAAAAAACAAGTATTACAAATATGATTTTATTTTTTAGCTAAGTCCGGATAAGTCCAAGATACTGAAGAAACATTATTGACAATATTATAATTAACATAAGTAAACATTCCAAGATATTTTTTACCAGTTATTGGATGTTGTGCTACGCCTGTTACTGGAGGTCCTGAAATATATGCTCTAGTGTTTATGCCTTTAAAAAATAATTGTCCAGGCTGAACGTTCACTGCACCAAACTGTGGCTCAACAGGAAAAATATTATTCCAATCAGTAATTTTATCCAAAGCAAAACAAATCATCATATGCCCAGCGGAATTAGGAATATCATCAAAGTCCATTCCTAACTCTAGAGCACGCAAATTATATAAACAATTATTCGTAAAATCATAATTAAAGACCTCTTTATATTTTGGAATATCAGATGGTTTAACTCCACCAAATGCTATCATAAAACCATCAGTATATTGATTACAATCACCACCAAAATCAACATATTTAATAGCAGTCTTATAATAATGAGCAGTCATCTTAGTAATCCAATCCTTCTTCTCAGAAATACTGGATTTATCATAATCAGAAGGAAGATAAGCAATAACACCACTCAACTTATTCTGCATAACATTTGAATCGGCATCATCAACCTTACCATCACCATTAAGATCAGCCCTAAACAACAACCACTTGTCATTAGAATTAGGATTAACATAAGTACCAGAAACAATAGACTTCAAAATATCCAAGTCCTTAGCGTCAACAACCTTATCCAAATTCAAATCACCAGAACCATACCAATTCAAATCAGACTTATTAGGACGAGAAAGATAATCAATCTTAACATTAATCACTTGACCAGAAACAACAACCTTATCTACAGTATTAGAAGCATTCTTAAGACCAAACTCCAAACTATAAAGACCAGGAGCATCATACTTAGACAACAAATTAAGAACATTACCATTCAAAGACGGAGAAACCCTCAAACTATCAGAAGATTTAACACTAACAATACTAACAGGATTATCCTCGGGATTCTTATCAATAGGTTTAGGAAGAGTAACACTAGTACTAGAAAACTTATTAAAATCAAAATTCAAACCAGACAAATCCAAAGTCGAAGGATAATCAGGAACAGTAACATCAACCTTCTTATCCAAATCAGCAGAAACCAAATCAAAAGAATAATTGCCCTTATGAGATTTACTATAAGTCTTCTGACCAGAACCAGAAACATTATCAGAAAAAACCAACACACCATCACGAGAAACATTCAACTGAGCAGAAGAAACATTAGACAAAGAATAAGAACAAACTAAATCAACATCATTCTGCAAAACAACAGACTCAGACAAAGACTTAACAACAGGAGGCTCAACTGGCTTCTTACAACCATAAAGAGTCAAAGACATAGCACCAACAAGAGCAGCACTACGAAGAGTATTCTTCAAAATCCCAACAAGACCAGATTTACTCATAATATATCAAAAATATCATAGTTTAAAAAGTTAACGATTTTGTAGCTACTACAACATGACAATAAGTACATTCAATATACTAATTGAGAATAATAAAATTTATATATTGGTACTAATTACCAGTTAGTATGATATCTAAAGAGGTCCTAAGAAGAATAGTATTTCAGCAAAAAGAACAATTAACACGCATTGAAGATACAACACCAAGAGAAACATTGACCGAAATACTCAAATGGATAGAAGACAAAAGAATAATAATACTGACAGGAATAAGAAGATGCGGAAAGAGCACAATATTAAAGCAAATAATTGCAAACACAAAAAACTATTGTTATGTAAATTTTGAAGGTGAAGGATTTATTGACTTCCAAGCAAAAGATTTTGAACTGCTAAATGAAGCATTAATCGAAACTTATGGCAATCCAAAAATATACTTTTTCGATGAAATACAAAACATAGATAAATTCGAGACATTCATAAGAAGACTGCAAGATGCTAATAAGAAGATAGTAATTACTGGTTCAAATGCATCATTGCTAAGCAAAGAATTAGGGACAAGATTAACAGGAAGATACAAACCGTTCGAGGTATTCCCTTTTTCGTTCAAGGAATTCCTGGAATTTAAAAAAATACGAATTAGTGAGAAAGAACTATATAATGTACATAACAAAGTATTAATGATACAAGCATTCAAAGAATACTTGGAAGTTGGAGGATTCCCAGAATATCTAAAGAATAAAGATCCAGGATATATACAAACAATATACGAAAATATATTATATAGAGACATAATATCCAGATACAATATAAAAAAACAAAAAACCATAAAAGAATTAGCAAACATACTCTCTGCTAATATATCAGAAAAAATAACATATAACTCGCTAAAAAATAATCTAACTTTATCAAACGCTATAACAGTAAAAGAATATATATCATACCTAAACAACGCATATATTTTCTTCGAACTATTAAAATTTGATTACTCAATAAAAAAACAATTAAATGCTCCGAGGAAAATATACATAATAGACCCCGCATTAAAGACTATAGGATTACAAATTTCACAAAATAAGGAAAAAATTCTAGAAAATGCAATATTCCTACATTTAAGAAGAGTAAGAAAAGAAATATACTACTATTCACAAAAAGGAGAATGCGATTTTGTAATAAGAGATAAACTAAAAATAACAGAAGCAATACAGGCATGCTATGAATTGACCGATAAGAATAAGAAAAGGGAAGTAGATGGATTAATGGAAGCAATGACAGAATTCAAACTAAGCAAGGGAACAATAATAACACTAGACCAAGAAGACGAAATAAAAATAGAAGGAAAAACAATCAAAATAATACCAGCATGGAAATGGATGACAAATTCTCAATAATTTAATTAATTCTAACAAGTCTTTGTCTGAATCTATTTTACTGTAAAGGAAATATTCTTGTCTGCATCCATAAAAAATTCATTCTTAGCATACAAACTTAAAGTATAATTTCCTGCAGAAAGTTATCTAACTCCCAAAACGGAATTTAGAACAATTTATCTTTCATTAAATCTTTTCTTTTTTCGCTAGAACTTTTTTATAGACAGGCTTCTCTATGTGTCTCTCTGATTGCCTTTCAACCCTTTCCTTCTCAGCTTCTCTTTCCTTATGTCTTTCGGCCAATTCATTCTCTCTTTCTTCTCGCTCATTCTTTACACGCTGTGTTATCGCACTCAACTCACTTACATTATCGATGAATGTCGGCAAGACTTTTCCGAACACTTTTTCCATCGCCTGCAATTGCGTACTAACTTCTAGAATGTGCTTGTCGTAATCACCGACTTTTCCTATTATTGCCTGATGCAATTTATCGAATTGCAATTGCATATCATTCATCTGCTGTTCCATGCCGATAAGTTTCGCATCCGCTTTCTGCTTCCATTCAATGACTTTGTTTATATCCTTGACAAGTTCATTCCATTTCTCTTCGATTATTGCCTCGACCAATTCTTCCGGCGAAGATTGTAATCCATCCATCGGAACTTGCTGCATCGGCATCGACTGCATAGGTTGCATAGGAGGCATCTGCTGCATCGATGGCAATTGCTGCATCGAATCCATCAGCGGCAATTGCTGTCCTAATTGCTGCGTCTGAGGATTATCGCTGACCATCTGACCAGTAATCATTTGTCCAGTATTCATATCTGATTGCGATATCGCATCGAATATCTGTGAAGAATTATAACCGTCACGCTGTAGTGTCTGGATTATCTGATTGTTGGAATAACCTTGCTGCCTCATTGCAATGACTTGATCTATAGGCAAACCCTGACCCGAAGCTCCGTCATCCCTATTAGACTTAAATATACCCATGATTTCCTCTTTATTATGTAACAGGTGATTATACCAATAACATGTTTATAAACTTTACGCCCTGTAAAAACATGTCATTCGCATCTGAAAGATATCCTACAAAAACGAATTTTAGAAATATTTATATTGAAGCGCATTAAGTATAACTATATAGGTGACTACTTATGAACAAAAATATCAGAAAACATCATCGATTGATTAAAGTGATCATAACAATCATTCTGTCAGGTCTTGGTTACATTTTTAACGCTTGGTGGTTATATATAATTGCACTTATATTCTTAATAATGGCAATTGCAAACTTTTGTCCAGCTGAATATTTTGAAAAAAAGAAATTGCAAAAGAAAAAATAATCTTTGAATTTGGCGGGGCTAGAAGTCGTCTTAAACACACTCTCTATATTATTAGTATGACATACGGGCGCGCTCGCATAGACATTATATAGATTGGCTTCCGAGTTATTTGCAATCAAGTTTTGATTCAAGAGTTCGCTAGGCGCAGATGATAATATAACCGCAAATGATGGAAAGAAAGTCTAAGAGTATCGCAACCTTTTTAAACATGTTATTTTTTCAGTAGTATATCAGCGGGGTTAATATTATGGGTTTTTTTGATAAGATTATTGAACGTTTACCAAACGTAACGCAGCCGAGCCAGAAGAAATTACCATTCAAAGATAAATTGAAATGGACATTGATAGTATTGATGTTATTCTTCGTTCTAGGGATGATTCCATTATTCGGCCTAGGCAATAATGCATTACAGAATTTCGAATTCTTATCTATAATATTAGGTGCGAGTTTCGGTTCGATTATAAGCTTGGGTATTGGTCCTATCGTCACTGCGTCAATCGTATTGCAATTATTGAATGGTTCTGGCCTATGGAAATTCGATATGACTAAGCCAGAAGGCAAGAAGAAATTCCAGGGATACCAAAAATTATTCTCTATATTATTCATAATCTTAGAAGGCGCAGTATATGTATTCATGGGCGGTTTAAGTCCTAGTGCAACATATGCTGGCACATCATTATATTTCAATTTGGAAATATTATTGGTATTCCAATTATTCCTAGGCGGAATATTGATCATGTTAATGGATGAGATTGTCTCTAAATGGGGATTCGGTTCCGGTATATCATTATTCATCGCTGCGGGAGTAGCACAGCAGATATTTATTAGAGCATTCTCATTCCTACCAGATCCATCATCGCCAGGTTCAGTCACTGGTGCAATCCCTAACCTATTCATCAGTCTCGCCGGCGGAGACCCGACTACGGCCATGTTGATGATATCAACGATCGTTGCTACAATCGTAGTGTTCTTGCTTGCCGTATATTTCCAGGCAATGAAAGTCGAAATCCCATTAAGTTTTGGAAGGATTAGAGGTCACGGTATAAGATGGCCGTTGAATTTCCTTTATACATCAAACATTCCCGTAATCTTAGTCGCTGCATTGATGGCTAACGTACAATTATTTGCTACGTTGCTGCAGAAATGGGGACATCCTGTACTTGGAACATTCAGTGGTAGCTCGCCGACATCAGGATTTGTATTATGGATATCTGGACAGGATTTAGTCGGTAAAATAATCAAGGGATCGATGGTTCCAGCAGATATTGCACACGCATTAGTATATATACTATTCATGATAGTAGGAGCAGTAATATTCAGCATATTCTGGGTACAATCAGCAGGCATGGATGCACGTTCACAGGCAAAACAGATGATGGCATCTGGCCTTCAGATACCAGGATTCAGGAGAGATGAAAGAGTATTAGAAAGAATTTTAGATAGATACATCTGGCCCCTGACGATAATGGGCGCCATAGCCGTAGGATTCATCGCCGCGTTAGCAGATCTTTCAGGAGCATTATCCCGAGGAACTGGAATATTATTGACTGTAATGATCATATATCAATTGTATGAGAATATTGCACGTGAACACATGATGGACATGAATCCTATGATGAGAAAGTTCATGGGTAGCAAATAAATTCATAAATAATGTCTTCATTAAACGACCTATTTGTTTTAGCGCAGCTTTTGTAAAAGGGTGCGCAGAGATTAGAAAGTTCATGGGGAAATAAATTATTAATAAATTTGTTATATTATTAATATTACTCTACAGTATGTATAAGAACTTCAGAGAGGGAGAATTTATATGACAAATCTTTTAGATACTATATTTAATCCATGGTTAGGATTGGCATTGAATCTGCCATCATTCTGGGCTATTCTAATTATTTCGGCATTCATCACGATTCTTGTGACTGTCGTCTATAAATACACGACCAATCAGCGTGAGATGAAACAGATCAAGGATGATTTGAAAAAATATCAGAAAGAGATGCGTGAAACAAAAGATACTAAGAAATTGATGGAAATACAGAAGAAAGCACTCGATCTGAATATGAAATATATGACTTCATCATTCAAATCTACATTATATACATTCATACCTATCATAATCATATTTGCGTGGTTGAATATGCACATAGCATTCGCACCAATAATGCCAAATACAGACTTTACCATAACGGCACAATTTGGCGAGGGTGCAAAAGGCAACATAAGTCTTTCAACAACTCCAGAACTGAAGATATTGAATGGAGCGACACAGGAGATAGTCGATAATAAAGCTGTATGGAAACTTAATGGCGATAGTGGAGAATATAAGCTCACTGTAGATTATAATACTGAAGAATATACTCATACTGTCATGATAACGAGCGAAAAGACTTATCTTCCGCCGGTAAAGATAATCAAGGACAGTAAATTAAAGACAATAACAAATGGTAACCAAGCTATACATCCATTCGGCGAAACATTCAACATATTCGGATGGCATCCAGGATGGCTCGCGACATACATAATATTATCGATAGGATTGTCTACGTTATTCAGGAAGCTGTTGAAAGTATATTAAATTTCTTTTATTTTAATTGACTTTCATCCACAGTCTTTTAAACCATTATCTTTATAAATACCCTAAAATTCCTTTTATCATCATATTCTAGCATGTTCAAGGATGCTGGGGAATGACAAAATAAATCATAGTATTGAGGAACAAAATGCCAAGACCAAGTCGAAGATCAAGATCATTGAGAAGAATACATGTAAGGACTGCTAAAGGTTCAAAATTAGTCTATGCTAAGAGAAAGCCACAGAAGGCACATTGTGCAAACTGCGGACAAGTATTGCATGGCGTAGCTAGTGAAAGGCCATATTTGATGTCTAAGATATCAAAGACTGAAAAGAGACCTGACAGACCATATGCTGGACAATTATGCAGTAAATGCATGAGGATAAAGATCAAGTCCGAAATTAAGGAATAAATTTATTTTATTTAAATATTAATAAAAATAATATCTCTCGCACACTCGGCGACGATGTGTTTCTGTAGAGAAGATCAGAAAAAACCGAATGCTTAAAATCAAAGATTTTAACATTCACTTTTGGCGCGGCTTTTCGTAAAAGACGCAGAGGTAAAAATGTTTGACGTAAGAAGAGTTAATTCAATTTTGATTACAATATTCATCTGCCTCAACTTTTAAACATGTTTCAAGTTCCAACTTAAAGCTTTTGTACTTCGTACGAAAAACATTAAGAGAACTTTCAACCAGAAAAGTCAAAAGTTTCAGAGGTTGAATAATTATGAAATCAAATAATAAAATCAATCATAAAATAGAAAGCGAATGGTTTCAGAAGAATATCGCTCATCAAGAAGAAATTTATGTTCCAATAGCAATAGCTAGAAAGCTCAAGTTAGAAAAAGATTTGCAAGTTGCAGTAATCATAAAAAAAGATGATTCTAGGATATTATCATTAAAGCTTCATTTATGGCTTATAGAAGAATTATTAAAAAATGGTACAGTGAATAGAAAATTACTCGAAGAGTTCTTAATGGGCGGAGCATTAGGCGACGGCGGAATTTCTAACAGAAGAAAAGAAGTGTTCCAACACATATTTATCAGCAGCAATATGCAAGAGTACAAAATATGGGAAAAAGTATGTACTGCTCTTAAGATACCGTATAGGTTAAGAACGATACCGAAAAGGAATTCAGCGTATTTAATCATATCAAATTATTATGTGGTTTCTGATTTGCTTCATAAAGGTCTTTTCGGAGAGTATGCTAAAAGAAGAATTAAACTGATTGCAGGTCTAAAAAACAGGATAGAAACTAGGCTTATATTGAAAGGACAAATATATCGTAAAAACAAAGATTCTTATACAGAAAATATAAATTTGGAATTATTGGAGGTAAACTAAAATGTACGAAATCGGGAGATTAGCAATAAAGATAGCTGGCAGAGATGCTGGACAGAAATGCGTAATAGTTGAAGTTCTAGACGACAAATATGTTGTCGTTGATGGTATGACTCGAAGACGAAAGTGTAATAAGATACATCTAGAACCGTTGAGCCAAACGCTTGAATTGAACGAAAAGGCATCGCATGATGATGTGACTAGAGCATTCAAGCAGTTAGGGTTAGAAGTTAAGACGACAAAACCTAAGCAGAAGACTGAAAAACCAAAACCTGCTGTACGTGGAAAGCCTAAGACGCAGCAATCTCCAAAGAAAGAGAAGAAATTAAAGCCGGTCAAGGCAGATAAAAAGAAAGAATAAAATCTTTCAATTTTAATTTATTTTTTTAAATTTCTATAATAATTAATAAACATAATATTTTTAATATTACGACATTATTCTTTCGACGTTGAGTAGAATGTCATTTCTAAATTTTTATAACAAAATCTTTATAAACATATGTTCTTATTTTTACATCATATGTGTGGTGTGAATAAAAAGAGGACTGACAGAGGACTGAACATTAAAAGCATTAAGGGACAGTTCACTATGTTCATAATCCTTGGTCTAGTGATATTCTTCGTTTTTGCATTCGCATTATATGCCAGAGCAAAAATATTGAACTCTCAATTAGCACTACAAGCGAATATACAATTGACAGACTATCTCGATAAAAATTCCATTAATCAATATGTTACAAGTTGCTTGGACGTAGTAGCCGATGATGTGTTCTTGACAGCATCTAGGCAAGGAGGATTACTGAATGATACTGGAAAAATCCTCGGCCAGGATTATATATTGTATAATGATTCTTTCTTAAATAGGACATTCGAAGTTGCGATTGTAATCAACAATAATTCCAACTGTCCAGACGGCAGTTCTACTGAAAATTATCTGGTCACGCAGGAACCCGGTCCTTATCCATATATTTGTGGCGATAGAAATTTAAGTGTACTGCCTAACCTATATTTATTGTATGGCAACAATAAATGCCGCAATAACTGTACTACGCCGGACTTCAGGAAATATTCTGGATTCTTTGGAATAAACAGTTTGCCGATGCTATGCAGTCTCACAGGCGCCAATGCTCCTAGCAGAGTTTCAGGCGTGAATTCATTGACATGCGATTATTATGACTATAATAGGAGTATGCAACAGATACTTGAGGAACAAATTGCAAGCGACATGGACAGATGTGTGAATTTCACAGAAGTATTAGAGAGGATTCCAAGCAATATCACGAAGATCGGCAACGTGACTGCAATAATAACTTTTAGTCAAGGTAATTTCGAGGTAAAATTAAGGTACCCGTTCACCATATTGATGCGTAATAAGCAGCCAATCACAAGAATAATCGACTTTAGCATTGACAGAGATTTGCCATTCAAGGAATTATACGAATATACTTATGAACTTGCAAATTATGATGTAAAAGATGTTAAATTTGATGTGGTGAACGACAAAGATAAAGTAATCGGTGCAAGTGCCAGAAGAAATAATATAAATATCTATAACTCGAATTATATAGTCAACTTAATACAGGGTGACGCACTCAATAACTTCACGAATATAATTCAAGTCACTGATTTAGGCCATAAACTTCGTGGCATACCATTGACGATAAATCTCGGCGTCAGAAATAGAGCACCGGCATTAGAGTACATCCATTATAGCCCGTCTCCAGAATATGATATGGTAGGAATAGAGAATAGCACCCTAACAATATTGCCTCAAGGATACGATCCTGATGATGAAAAAGATTTAACGTATAATTATGGCGGCTGGCTACAAGACTATCTAGAATACTATAATTGGAGCGATCCCTTATGTTCACATCCTGATACATTCGATTATATATTGGAGAAATGTACAATAATAAACACTTCAGCTACTGCCGAGCAAGTCTGGACTAATTCTTATCTATACAACGCCACACGGCAAAATTCCAGTTACAACGCAACTAATTCCGATATGGGATTACATAAAGTTATTGTAAGAGTCTTCGATCGCAATGGGCTCGAGGATTATCAGGAAGTGAAAATACTCATATTCGATCTGCCTATCCCGAAGATAAATAGTTCAAACTATTATGAAGATGTAGACAACACCCGCGCGTCATACGAAGATCTGTATGTATTAAATGGTTCTGAATCTAGCGTCGGCGTGATACAATCAGTTATTCCTGGATCAACGCTTGTCGGCTTCATATGGAATGATTCATCAGAGACATTCGGAGTATCGAAACAAATAACTACTGATACGTCCACCATGGTCGTATTGATACCTAATGATACCGACGGAAGCCATCTGGTTGATATAATGAATATCACTGATTCTACATTCAAGAAAAAATTTGACGGTAATGAAGTCATTGCAAGCACCATCCATAATATATCATTAAAAGTCATTGATAACAATGGAAATTCTAAGTCAAACACATACTATGTCAATGTGACTCAATGCTTGAATCATAGTAATGATAATAATGCAGCATATCCATACAATCATTTTCCAAATGATTTGCAAGATGCTCTGCAAGCCGATCATACTTGCTGTGGTAATGATTTCATGTATAAGGATAAGAATAATGAATGCTATCATAAGATATATTATGGATTATACAATAGCTTCATAAATTATCATTATTACAATAATATAGATAATAATCCTTCTTATAATATAATAAATATTCCTGACCCTCTACCGAACCAGTATGACAATGATATATTCAAGCAAGAATTCATCAGGAACTGCTCAGGGAATAGAGGAAACGTATGTTTAGGAGATAGTGTAGAGACAAGAAATGATACAGATCAATGTCGAGATGATAATAATCCGAACAATATCCCTACCGTTGATAGTGCGTTTCAAAAAGGGAGATGTTTCGGACCAGAATCCCAATATGTCACAAATCCAAATACATATTCAGATACTTTATTGACTTGCGTCCCGTATAGCGGACATACATTCGAAGAATATATCGGTACAGCAACTGACAACCTATGTACTAATGGTCCTCAATGTTCTAACGGAGATATTTTCCAAGCATATGACAATTCAATAACTGCAAGGTTCAAATGCGATGGTACATGCAGCGGAGATGGAACATGTAATACTGTAGTGGATCAATCGGCATGTACATGTCAACATGGATGCAATACTGATGATGTCAATGATGCATGTGTAGGCACACCTTTCCCAGGCTACGGTATACCAACCTCACGTTCATGTAATAATGCTGTAGGAGGAAAAGATTATTTTGAAGATATATGTTCTCAATGCGGATTAGTTGACGACGTCAGAGTATGCAGAGCAAACGGTCAGGGAATTAGCGATTGCAGCACTTCATCGGAATGTGATAATGTAAGACCAGGACAACCATCGCCAGTCACAAGATGTTTCCCTAGTACTAATATGTTAGCGACATGTGATCAGACATGTCAATTGGTCCAAGTCAGCGATAATACCTGTAGAACTATAGGCGCAGGATGTGTTGGTAATGGCGATTCAAGATGTGACGGTAAAGTTAGAGGAGTAAAGATAGGCGCTAGTATCGATAATACATCATTTTGTATTCCGGATTCTTGCTTTGTAACCACTTGCCCGAATAATTTCAGATATAGTGGTGTTCCTCCTCAATACTGTTATATTTCATGCATAAATAATAATCAATGCGTAAATCCTCATCTTTGTCAAGGAGGAGTTTGTGTTTAAAGAATTATTTAATTTTGATGTGCGTTATTCGTGCTCATAAAACCGATACATATTTAAATACGGTTTGTGGGTAATATTGTAAATAGGTGGGTAGTTAATGAGTGTGAATATTTCAAAGTATCTAGCTGCATTACTTCTAATATTAAGCGTCATAGTTATAAGTTCAAGCTTCGTCAATGCAAATTGTTATGTAATATCTAGCGGATGTTATGAAACAAATCCGCCACCAACTGGATGCGGTCAGACAGACATCACTCAAAAAAATTGTCTTAACTTGACGTCAGTCGATTATGATCCTGGAACCTGTTTTTCTTATACTGATCCATCCTTAGGAGAAACATCGAAATGTGTAACAGGATGCTGTTGTGTAAATGCTGGCCCAAATCAGGGTATGACTTATAATCTTGGTGTAACAAGAGGAATATGTGAAGCAACCAATAATAATAATGTATGGTATTCCGGAGTTACAGCGTCTTCTGACTGTGAAAATAAATGTAATAACGTCCAACCTGGTGCAACATATGGTCTTACCGTGAATGTCACAATCGGTGGCGCTCCTGCACCTGGAGTAACCCTGACGTTAACAGATTCTAATAATCAATGGATAGACACGACTGATATTAATGGCCTACATACTTTTCTTAATATGAATCAGACGACATATTCATTGACAGCAGTAAGCGGAACTTGTTCTCAGACTCAAACCGTTACTCTCGACGCTACTAAACAAGTGAATATAGCACTAAACTGTCCTAATGTCAAAGTCAGCGGATATATTTTCATGAATAATAATCTCTTTTATCCGGCAACAGTCAATGCATCATACAGTGGATCTACGGAAAGCATGATTACGACAAACGGATATTATGAATTTACTGTGCCGTATAACAGTGTTGTAACTCTCGCAGCTATAGATAATTTAGACCCAACGTGCATTGGCGGTAATGGTAAGACCATTACTAGCGATACGACTTTAAATGTGACTCTCTTCTGCCAAAGATATAATGTCAACATTACTATATTAGACGACAATTCGCAATACATAACTGATGCAGCTGTTAAGTTAGAAGCAAAAACGCAAAACAATGCCGCTGAAGACGGTTTAGCTGATAATATTTACGCATTCACTAATCTCGCTGATGGAATTCAGACTGCTACTGCGAGCAAGACGCTTTCTCCTCAAGGAAACAGTATCCTGGACTGTTCTAATTCTGTCCAGATAGATTTAACTGGTGCAAACGCCAATCAGCAAAAGACCATTGTATTAGATAAAAATTCTTGCTGTAATACAACGACTACTCTTAGCTCTTCATGTGTCAATAATTTCAAGCAAAAAACTGTTATATATACTGGGACTTGTGCAAAAAATCCTGTCATTACAAATGTGCCATGCAATCAATCAATCTCAATTGCATGTGAATGGAATTGCTCCGGTTGGAATCCTGCAACTTGCCAACTAGGAGATTTCCAGAGAATAAAGACTTGTTCCGGAAAGATTATTGCAAACAATTGCAATCCTGCACTTCCTACACCAATGCCAACTTTAATCAGTTCATGTACTGATAATTGCGGCGATGGCATACTGAATACGACTGCCGGCGAGCAATGTGATTATTCTGTTACAGGAAACGTATTCAATGCCACTTCTCAATGTATAGATGACTGGAATAAGACTGATCCACAGCACTTAATTTCTGTGCCATACATACAGAGCATGGGATTCAGTTTCGTAAGTCAAGTCTGTAATTTGGGAACATGCCAATGTATTCCAACTAATACTAACGTAGTAATACCACTAATTCCTGCATGTGTACAAGATATTACGAATGACAAAATCGGAAGCATAAGCAGTTTCAATGTTAGTCACGTATACGCGCAACACGCATTCAACCTTGCATGGTATAAGACGCCTACATGTCAGGATTATATTGATCATTTCAAATTAGAAGTGTGCAATAATGATACTGGTCAATGTGCTTTGGGATATAATCTATTAGCTGATAATATGCCTAAAGGAAACACAGCATTCTATCATAATGGCACGATAGGTTCACCTTATCCTATCATCATCAGCAACACGACGTATTGTTATAGATTGACGACGATCTTCAATGGAAGCATTTCTCCAGACAAGACCATCGTAACTATTGCTTGCAAAAAGAGTGGTGACGAGCCCTGCCTTACTACTCACTCTACAAGTTGGTGCGGAGGAACTGCCGGAAAAGATATTGATTATTGCAGCGCAGAAAATACTCTAAAAACAAACAGTACCTGTAATAGTACTCAGACATGTCAAAATAATAACGGTGTCGCATCATGCATCGATCAATCAGAATGTGATTTATGCAATGGAATCCTAGGATTATTCGGCTATCAAGGATATACCATAACTAGAGTAAATGCTAAAACAATCTTCTGTCCTAGTCTAAGTAATCCTCATCCTACATCCACCAATACAGGATTGAGCTCCAATTCATACAGCTTCGGTTGTTACATGGATTTCAGCAGGACATCAGTCGATAAGGCATACAAATGCAACGATGTAACATCATGTTATGATTATACTTCTGAAGATGCATGTACTGTGGATTACTGTAGTAAATTTAGACAAGCTGGTGCAAACGTTGATGGCTGCAAATGGAATCCATACAGTTATGAAGGCGGCAGAAACATATTCGGCAGAGGCGTCTGTAGTCCAGCAAATATTTCGAATCAACAATGTGAGTTGTGCACTGATAAAGCATATAACAATATGGGACTATGTACTGGAGAGATATGCCGCTTGTATGGTGATTGTTATTATAGTTACTCTACGTACTCGTGCATAAATAAGGCAGATGTAACATGCAACTCGTACGGCACATCATATGAATGTACAAACGGTGTCAACGTAAATACAAATGTCACATGGTCAGATTTAGAAGTAAACAATGGTGTAAAAGTTAGCGGCAATAATATTATTACTAGCCGAAGTAAGGATGATGCAGGTTTAGGCGTATGCAGATGGCTATGGAATGATCCAAATGATCAGACAATTCCATCAAGCGGATCCTGCTTCAGAGATGCTGATAATATGTTCACAGGATTAAACTATCCTTGGCCTGATTGCAGGATAAATACGGGAGATCCAGCGCAATCAAATGCATTAATGTTAAATTGTGAACACGACATCACTCCACCGACCACCAGTATAGCAACGACCGGCACACCAACATATGGTCTAAAGATGGATTTGCACGACAAAGTATTGATAAAGGATGATAATCAATGGCCTATAGGCGATTCGAGTCTTTGCTCGAATAATGGTTTAAGTAATGAGTGCCATTACATAACAACACAGTATTGCATCATGCCTACAGGCACTGGATGTTATCCGAATAATACTCTTAGAGTCACACCTGATGGAAATGGCGGTGAATATACTATCGACTTGACATCCTTCTCTCACCTTTCAGGACAATTGAATGATGGTGCATCATTGACTATGTATTATTTCTCTGAAGATCCTGCTAGAAATCTTGAATCACTAAAGAGTTTACCATTCACACTAGACGCGATAAAACCTAATGTAGCTGTAGGTTTGAATATGAATTCATATCAGCTCGGACCATCACAATGGCGAACTAATGTCAGCGTCACATTGACTCTGCAGCCAGCTGTCGCTTCTGGAAAACCTGAAACTTCTGTTCCTGTAACATGTTCATTCAAAGTCATACCGACGACTGATGCGGCGGCATTGACATTCAATCTTGGAAGTCCAAACAGGACTATCTTCAACATACCTTCAATCATCAATCCTAATAATAAATTACAATCTAATGGAGCAACATTGCAGACGATGTATCCTGGACTTAGCGAAGGAAAATACATGTATCAACTATACTGTGTGGATTCTGCCAACAACGATTACAACGCTACAGATAACTTTACAGTGATTGGTGATGCAAGAATATTCTCACCATATCCGGATGGAAGTGTCAATGTCTCATCAGATTACTTGAATCCTGCAACAGGACAATTAGCCATCACAATCAGCGTAATGACGAACACTACAGGCAATTGTAGATATTCCGAAACTCCTAATACAAATTATGCTACTATGACGCCATTCACAACTACCGGCGGAACAACGCACAGTACAATTGTAACTATGCCGCCTACTGATGCCAGCGGCATACACAAATATTTTGTAGCATGCATGTTAAATGTAAACGGCGCACTAGGTGCACCACAAGTAGTATATGCTAGTGAAGGCGCATATCCATATTTCATAATCGATGATATACCTCCTGTTACTGATATATTATATGCCAATCCTAATAATAACTGGAACTGGACAAAATATGATGATAGCGTCAACGCCGCTGAATTCTTGAAAATAAAACTCGTTTGTAATTCAGACAATCCATTATTTGTAACGGGCAATACCAATGCGGCATTCCAATGCAACAACACATATTACTGCATAGAAGAACCTGGAATAAATAAATTGTGTACTGACCAATTCAACATGAATGATTACAAACTAATCGGCAGCACCGAAGAACTTATATTCAATTATCATGGAATAAATATCAGCAATAAGACTCGTTATGGAAACAATCCGAAAATACATTTTTACTCGACTGATATTGGCAAAAATATCGCTAGTCCTACAGAGACAGATTTAAGAGTTAAAAATTTACAATTAAAACCTCCTGTTGTCAAAATCAATGGCATTAATGCATCTAATCCTGGAAGTAATACAGGAAATGTTAATATCAATAGTTCTTATTTGACGATAACAGTGCATTATGATGAAGAGACCAATGTAAATATCGATGGTACGGATCTAAGACATGCCAATACTAGTGTAGCATTAGACAAGCCTAGCGGTACAAACGGCGGAGTGGATTATACCTTCACAAGATCATACATAGACAATGGCGACTATACGTTGATAATCCCTGGCACTGATGATGATTCTAATACGAATAACTTCAGTGCATCAATCCATGTTACGCACAGCAACAATGCAGTAAGGTTAGTGTCTCCTCCTGTAGGCATAGGCAGTAAGTCTCCATACGATATAACTGTAGCTACGGATTATTATAGCAATTGCAGGTATGGTACGAGTGCATTAGAAGCATGTCCTGACAAATACTGCATATATAATTACGCCAGTGTATATACTGACTTTGATATGACTGGTTCGGGTTCTCTGTATCATACATTCTCATATTATGGAAGTAATGATACAATGTATGTCATATGTAAGACTTTGAATACATTGGATGAGACCAGCAATAATGCATACGTTACCACATCATTCCACGTAGGATATGATTCTACCATTCCTAATATAATTGTTCAATTCATACAGAATCCTAGGACGGGTCCTTACGATAATAAAATAATTAATAGTTCTTATAGCGCTATAACTGTACAACTCATTACGGACATACCGTCTGTATGTACAATCAATGCAACTTTCCCTGGTAGATCGCTTATAGACATCACTCCACCACAAATGTTCAAGGGCGAGAGTTTTACTAATTATGATTCATATTCTACAAACCATACGTATTTGATAAATTACAGCGGTCGAGGCATCACGAATTCAGAATTATTCGAGTATACAGTAAACTGTACAAGTCGTGGAGAGTTAAGCACTACCAAGAATGTCGAGATAAACTTCACACCGTTTACACCTGCTCCTGTGATGAATATAGCATTATTTGGAGAACCTACATTAACATTCAATCAATACAGCGTATCCTGTGCAGGATTATGCATGAACCCATATACATACGCGTATTCTTATGTCATCACCAATCAGACTGTAGACTGCAATTCTTCCACGTTAATAACATCATATACTCTAGTAAATTATTCTTTCTTGATACCTGTCAAGAAGAGTTCTAGAATTTGCGTCAAGAGTTATGATATACTCGGAAGACTTAGTATGACGCAAAAAGATGTCAACATGTTCGATTTCAATAATGGTTTGATGAATATAAATTATCCTTACTCATACTATTATACTAGCGGTAATAAGACGCACGTTTACTCGCCTATACAAGATTTCACATTTGATATAACCACTCTGTCCGACATTAATGTTCCTGTGAACGCGACATGTAAAGCATTCATGACTAAGGACGTATTAGCATATATAGCAGCACATCCAAATAACAGCACTCCGCTTTACAAGATAGTATTTGAAAATATGTCCGGAGGATTATTCGATCATACTTCAACAAGCACTAGCAAGGTCAGCGAACACACCACTGCATTCCATATAACTGCGACTCAAAATATTATGGAACCTTGGTCAATAGTTTGTAACATAACTAATCTTGGTCCAGGAGATGACTCATACATAAGCAGAGAACTATTCTTCTATTGGGATGATAGTGCGCCTGTCGTATCTTCTATCGTCATACCATCAAGAATATATGATTGGAGCGATAGCAGTGGAGTGACGCTCAATGTCGCAACAGATGATGATTCTATGTGCATCTTGAATTTATCTAAGTCCACAATAACTATTAGGAATGGTAGTTATATCACAACTCAAACATTAGACTACACAAAAACATTCGTCATGCTAGATACGAATGGTCAAGACATAAATGCAGAGCAGATGTTCAACAACTACGGCAAGAACAGAAGCAGGTATTATAGTCTAAGCGACATACCTAGTCAATGGTTGGCTCTCAGCGTTGATGCTACATACAATTTCAATATCAACTGCTGGAATAGGGCAAGACTCTATAATTCAAACAATACCACAATGCTTTACAATTTAGATTCTCAAGTAACGATCAACAGGACGAGCGGAAATGTATTCAATAGCTCAATAATGCCTATAAGATTGACGACAAATATCATGAGCGACTGCACTGCTATAATCGATTCTGACGTACCTATGATATTATCAAGTTCTGATGACATAAATCATAGTGCAGATATCTCAATCAGCGGCAGCGGCTTTCACACAGTAAATATAACGTGTGCTGTTCCAGCAAACAGCAACATAATCGCAGCACATGATGATTATGTGACGATGATTGACACTGCACCACCTGTGATAGAGAATCTATCCAGTACGACTGGCCAAGATTATACTTGTGGACTTAACGGATTCAAAATAAATATCGATATGAGCGACGATACAGGTATAGCAGGCTACAATTACATGATATTCGGACCTAATAACATCACACAACTACTCAATGTATCAACATCAAGCAATCATGACGTAATAATATATTCAAACACATTACAGGATGGTGGCGTGTATACTGTGAATGTTAAAGCCAGAGATCTAGTAGGAAGATTCTCAGCAAGTAAGAGCATTAGCATCACTGCCAGAATACCTGGCAGCAGCATATTATGTGATAACAATCTGCCAACACTTAACGTCGGTCTTGCTACGACGCCATTCATGGACATGATTAAAGCGACAGTAAGCTGCACAGACGATACAGGATGCAGAGACATATTCTACTACAGCTTCACGAACAAATCAACATGCAATAATGTTTCATACAGTAGCACGGGAGCATACAATTCATCATTACCTGCATTCATGAACGATGGAATATTATGTGTAGAAGGACAAGATCTAGCAGGCAATTGGGGATATGCGCAGCAGAACATAACAATAGGAATAGACATGAGCAATCCACTAAACATAACAATAATACCTAGTCCTCCAGACACAGACTATGTATCACCTAATGTATTGATCGCGAGAGTAACTCCCGTCAATATATCTTTGACTACAGCATTCGCAGCCACTTGCAAATATAGTTTGACGCCAAACACGATTGAAACTGATTTATCAAAACTTTACGATGCATACATGCCATTCACTCAAACAGATAGCACTAATCATATATTGACAGGCATAGATATGCAAGGATATGAAAAAGACATCGATGTAATATGCTATACTACATTACTATCACCATCACAAGCATACTCAAGAAAAGTCATAAGAATAATCTACTCTACCGATCCAGCAACTATCGACGCATCAGTCGTACCAAATTACATCAATGACTGGAATAATCGCAAGAGCATCCTCACTATAAATACTGCTCCAGAGACTGTATGTACTATAACATCAAGAGGCGATCAAGGCAATAATGATGTCCAGAACTTCGCTGTACCATATGATACTGGAAATTATTCCAATGCATTAACATACACGACAACACATAAAAAAGAATTGATGTATGATAGTTATGACCTATCTTATAGAAATTTCACATATCTGATCATTTGTAAGACATTAGGCGGAAACATCAGCAACACTCTGATCGGTGTTGCGTATAATATCAGCAATAATCTTATTATCAGCTTAATGTCTCCTACGACTTACAACAACAGGACTATAGAAATATTGATCCAAACGAATGTCATCAGCCATTGTAGTATGAAGTGGAATGGCGTAAGCAAAGGCTCGATGCTAGCTAACGTCACAAACTTGCAGCATTACATAAAGATAAACACGAGCGCCGATGGATTATACACAGCAGAATTCGACTGCAGCGCACCCATAACAGGACTAGAGACTATGGCGAATTATAGTATAAGAATCAATACCACTCAACCAGCACCTGTTTGCGGAGACGGCATAGTACAAAAACCTAGCGAGGAATGTGACGGTGCAGATTTATACGGCAATACATGTACTTTCGGATTTACAGGATACAATTATACTGGAGGAATATTGCAATGTAATGCACCTGGAACACCAAATGCGTGTAAATATAATTTCAGTACATGCGATTTAGGAAAGGGATGGTGCGGCGATGGAAACATTGAAGGTCCAAACAGCCAAGGTATATACGAGCAATGTGATAACGTCAATATACCAACTGGTCTAAGCTGTGCAAGCTTCGGATTCAAATTGGGCGGAACTTTAAGTTGTAATAAAGCATGCGTCATCAATACGTCAAGATGTATACAAGAAAATATTGGTGTGCAAGGAGTTCTAGGTGCACAGACATGCAGTAATCATATGTTAGAATCCGGTGAACAATGTGAAGCCGATGGCAACAACACCATAAACTGTACAAGTTTCGGTTATTATGCTGGCACTGTAAGCTGTAATAGTTGTATGTATAACATGATCGGTTGCTATTTTAACATAATCGTGCAACCCTCTCCAGGCGGTGCCTATTGCGGTAATAATGTAAGAGACTATAATGAACAGTGTGATGGAACATCATTATTAAGCAACGCAACATGTAAAGCATTAGGCAACTTTACATCAGGAAACGTCAGCTGTACTAAGAATTGCACTTTCAATCTATCAAAATGTGTTAATAATGCATCTTCATCAACATGTTATAATGATATAAAAGATTCTGGAGAAACTGACTTGAATTGCGGCGGATCCTGTGGAACGTGCGCATTGAACAAGACCTGCGTCGTCAATAGCGACTGTGCAAGCGGCAAATGCAGCGACACTACAAACAGATGTATAATGAATCCATGTAATAATTCCATATTCGATAGTGCTACAGAGACTGATGTAGATTGTGGAAAGAGTTGCAGTCCATGCGCAGACAACAAGAAATGCTTTGCTGATACTGATTGTAAGAGCGGATATTGCATCGATAATATTTGTTCAGGCGATCCATGCAGTGATGGATTATTGAGTGCTGGAGAATCAGACGTCGATTGTGGAGGTTCATGCTCGTTATGTGAATTGGATAAGAAATGTAATTCAAATAGTGATTGCAGTACTGATTATTGTGATAAAGGTGTATGTGCAGAGGTTCCTCCACCAACAAATCCTTTAAAGATACCGCTATTGATTATCGGAATAGTATTCATATTAGGTGGCGGCGGATATATCGCCTATAAAACATTCTTTGTTGAAAAGAGTTCTGGAAGAAACGGAGGATTTAATCAAGGCGGGATGATGTCAGGTCCTAATGGTATGCCTCCAGATATGACTCCTAAACCTATGAAGTTAAGTCCTGAGATGATTGCAAGACAGCGTGAAGCTATGATAAAGAAACGTCAAGTGAGAGCTGAAGAAAGAAAAGGTATGATAGGAAAACTCGATGATACATCCGCATCAAGCGATACAAAGAAGATCGCAAAAGACGATGATAAAAGTAAAAAGACCGAGAAAGATGATAGTGATAAAAACGATAAGAATAAGGGCAATAAGACCGACGAATTCGTGGAATTATCAACAATAAATGACTCCAAAGATAAGGAATTAGAAACAAAGGCTTCAAAAGAAAAAAATAAGAAAGATACATTCTCGAAATTGAAAGAGATCGGCAAAGGTCAGAGCAAAGCATTCGATAAATTGAAAGAATTAAAACCTTTAAAGACTGATGATGTAGCGAAAAAGATTGCACAGATATCCGGAACATCAACAGATAATGTCAAGCCAAAATTAAGCAATACTGAATCATTTACAGATAAGGATGCTCTGGAGCTATTTGGTGAAATGGATAGGACCACTCTTATGTCCGGAGTCTTCACAGATGTATTGTCGCAATTATTGACTAGTGGAAAAATAACTAAAGACAATGTTTCTAAGATATTATTCGAATATATGGATAAAGGACTATTGAATAAGGGCGATGTCGCTAAGATCAATTCTGATCTGAAACTGATATAATCATTAATATGATAATAAAAAAAGATTATTAACAAACAAGTATTACCAAAAGTAAATATCAACAGAATATAAAAATAGGATTTTCGGATTACGATGAGCAAAAAAATATCAAAAGTATCACTGACAAAAGGACAGATTGCTGGACAAGTATTCATATACATGATGGCGGCAATTGTCATCGGAGGAATAGCAATCATCGGCTATAATGCTATTACCGGAATAGGACAAAAGGTCTGTCAGACAGAAAGAGCCACTTTCAAGACAGATATTGAAGGATGGATAGAGCAATACAATGGTCATGACTCTGTAACACCAATGACTATCAAGGCTCCTTGTGACTATGATGCTATATGTTTTATCGATGCGACAAAGATGGGTAATGTCGATCCAAACAAATGCAGCAATCCGATTGTAGCTAATTCCATCAAAGATAATATTTTTGTTGTGTCAAATAAAGTCACAATACCTATAGGATATAGCGACCTTGTAAGATTGAATAGTTCGGACCAAGAAGGTTGCCTATGCATTAAACAGCGTAACAGGAATTTTTATCTGATATTTCATGGCCAAGGTTCAGCGACAGAAATAGTTAGCGGTTAATATCCGATGAATCGTATCATATGCAGCAACTAAAATTGTCTAAATATCATAATTAAAAAATAATCTAAAATGAAAAATGTCAAGAACAATAAAATCAACAATAACAAACGCAGTCGCAGAGGAGTTATTGATGCACAGTTCAATTGGATATTTGTGATGATAGCGGGATTTGTCATATTCTTATTCATCATAGGAATTGTCTTAAGCCAAAAGAGTGCTGCTGACAAGCAGACAAGTATCACCGTCATAAATCAGATAACAGCACTTCTTAAAGGAAAACAACAGACCTCAGACATATATTCTGAAATAACGTTTCCAAGGACTGAAGTTACATTTAGGTGTGATCCTGATGATGGAACTTTTAATTTCAGGATTGGTAATTCCGTAACTAATCAACTTCCTGTCGAGATAATATTCGCACCCCAAAGCACGAGTACAAATAAGCTCATGGTTTGGAGTCAGGCTTTCATGACCGGATTTCCTGTCGGCGCGTTCACATACATAACGACCGCTGATTCCATAATATTGATATTTAATAATAGTGAAGATAATCGCAATGAATATGCCGAGGATTTATTTGCTGATTTACCCTCTAATATTACGCATAAATATATCACTAGTCTTTCAGATTATTCCAGTTTCAAGAAAAGGAGAATAGTCTGTTTTGAAGGATACTGTCCAGGAAATTTTGGAACTGGTACTGCTGATGCTGATTATCTTAAAATCTCTCCCGGACAAGGAAGTGGATTATATGATTATGGTAATGTGACATTCCATAAAAAAGGAAGCAATGGTGCTGCCACCAATTCTGTAATGCCGTATGTTTCCAAAGCCGGACTCTATGGCGCAATATTCAGCGATAGCAGAGATTATTACACATGCCAGATGTCTAGAGCCATGAAACAATTCGAAATCGAACGTTCGATTGTTGAACGTCGCTTGTTTTTGATTCAAAACAATTTAGGGGAAGGCGAATGTAGGACGACCATTAATAGTACGCTGGATTATCAGATTATTCCGATGAATAGCGATACAAAATTGAAATGGAGCAATATTACGGATCTTAATTATAACATAAAAGCCTTGGATTTGAGAAACATAAATCTTGGATTTAACAGCTGCGGTCCAGGCATATATTAAGAATGCTTATATTGAGAACATACCATGCTATCAAACCATAATATCCTTTCAGACAAAAAGAGTGTAAGACGCGGACAGATACAGTTAGGTGAAACCACGGCTGTGATAATAATAGTCATTATACTGCTAATCATAGGAATAGTTTTCTGGAATAATGTCAGCAGCTCTAACATCAAGCAAATACAAACGCAAAACCAAGAATTATCTGTAATCGAGGTGGCTAATCTCGTGTCTGAACTTCCAGAACTGAAATGCTATGACTCTGATGTAGAAAAATATAATTGCGTAGACTGGTATAAGTTGATGGCAATGGCTCAGGCGATAAATAATACTGGTGATAAGAGTATCTTCGAATACTATAACAATTATTTCAAGAATTCTAGGATAACTATAGTCAAGATATATCCTCAAGAAGGTAACATCACATTGTATGATGTGAAACTTAATAATAGCGTCAAGAAGCTCATCAACATACCTATAAATATCAGAGACTATGTTAGTGAGGATGGAAGAATGACAAAAGAGACAGTATATGGAATAATAGTTGTGGAAGGATATTATAAGTGATGATGAAATTATAAATAATAATAATAATAATACAAATAACTGATAATAACATATAAATGATGATACGATGAATAGACATAATCAACATAAACCCGGACAACGCGGACAGATTGAAACTTTCGGATTGGCATTCATAGTCGTACTCATAAGCATAGGTTTCTTCATATTTGTATCATTCAAATCCCAACAAAAGCAAGAAACTCCCCAGAAGGAATTTACTGACGATAAGTTAGCTAATGATTTTGCATTGTCTATAGTAGATGTCAATGTAGCGGATTGTCCAGAGTTCACTATAAAAGACTTGATACTTGACTGTGCCAGGGACCATCGTATAACATGCATCGATACTGATTCATGCTGTGGAACTATGAACTCGTGCGTCGCTCTGAATAAGAGTATCGGCATAATGCTAAACGAGACATTCGTTGCCAGAAACGCTAAATTCAGGTTCTATTCAGAAAACCTCAATTATGAAGGCAATGAACTACTTAATTTCACTAACCTTAATTGCAATGCCACTTCACGTCAAGGAAGAGCTGGCGAAGCAAGAATTCCGCTACATCCTGTGCCGACAGACGTCATTTTAACATTAAATATATGTTATCAATAATCATAATGTATCGATAACGATAATTATATAGACAATCAGAGTAAATTATCGAACAAGTATTTAACTAAGAAAAGCTTTATAATGTTAAGCAAGCAATAATACGCATAGAGATTTAAACATTATGAGGGACCGAGATGGAAGGAGACAATGAATTGCCTTGGAACAAGATAGTGACTATGATTTTCGTAGTCGCATCCATACTAGTATTATTGCTGCTCGTGTTCATGATGTTTTTGATGCCTGTACTACAAAGTTGATGATGAGTTATGTGATAATGAATTATGATTAGTGATTATATGTATAAAACAAATAAGGATAATAAAAAGGGGCAAGTGGGAAAATTAGCTGCAATAATACTCATACTGGCAGGAGCGATAATAATGTACATGTATCTTACACAATTCATGGGCAAGAATACTTTTACAGAAGCGATAAACATCTGTCGTCTCAGTGTTTTAGGGCAAGTCGCTACAGAGACAAAACTAGATATGACTATTTCAGGAGCAAAAAGTCCATTCAGCATAAGTTGCGAAAAGCGTTACGTTAACTTCTACAATACTAAAGTGGAATTGGGATTGAATCCTTCTAATATGAAGCCTTTGACAGTAGATGTCGGAGGCAAAAAGATAACTAAGTTCAAGTCATTGACTGATACTGTTGTGGACCAAGTCATTGCCGAAGAGATGCGTACATGCAAATACGAGTTTGGTGATGGAAAAGCAGAAATATTCACGAATGATGAAAAATTAAAAGACAGCATACGTGTATGCTTTGTTTGTTCTGAGATAAATTTCGATAAGACTGTCGAAAAAAAAGCATTTGATTCATTAATTACATACACGAACAAGACGACATTTTCAGATGAAGGAATCACATATTTCAATTATCTCACCGAAACAACCGTATATGATAACACTATGTGGTGGCAACCGACATATAAACCTGAGAGCGATAAGGATGCATATTATAATAATCTGACTATCGATACTTCACAACCTTACGTTGTTGTTGTAAGCAAATGGACTATTGCGCCATTGGATCTTTGGCATTGGAAAAATGCTATAAACGTTCAAGTCATTCCTGCAAAATATCTGAATAGTTGGTGCGCATTGCAGGCAAGTTGATGACGAGGTAACTAAGTATAATGGTATCGCTAAGAAAAAACAACAGGGGAATGGCTGATGATGTCCAGGTAGGGATATTGGCCATCATGGCATTGTTGATATTCAGCTTTTTTCTATATCATGAATATACTGTCCTCAAAGATAAGATGGCGCTTCAAAGCTGCAAGAACAGTATCGATGCACACAGTATTGTGGCGACTGCTACCGCTAGGGAAATTTTTACCGATATAAAATGTCCGACGAGTGAAATAACCATCAATGACTTAAAAAAAGCCAAACCGACCATCGCCGAGGATATGCATAGATGCTGGTATATATGGGACCAAGGCAAAGGAGAATATTTCCAAGGCGATGGAACTTTCTGCTATGTATGCTCAATATATCAGTTCGGGGATAAGAAACAGACGGTCAGCGGTCTCATGCAATATCTAGCGACCCAAAATATACAAGTTAAATATCCTGGAGATAAAGAAGGCCTTAGCTATCAAGATTATTTCCAAGGATATTCAACTCCAAATTCCGCAGAAAAAGTCAAGAACAATAAAATCCAGGGTATTTCAGATTCAGATATATTGAATACTTCCCAAAAATATGCAGCAATATTTGTTTATGCTTCCGGCAAGGATAACATAGAAAAAGCAATTGAAGGCGGAGGAAGAGTCCCATTAGGGACAGTTGGCTTGGGCGCAATACTTTTAGGAACAGCAGGAGGGATATACGGTGTGAGTGCACTAGGTGCAGCCGTAACAACCGCTGCGGCTTCAGCAGCTGCAGTCGCAGCAGGAACAGCAACAACTGTTGCAGTAGTAAACTTCTGGAATCCTGTCGGCTGGGTCGTTGGAGCAGGACTACTAATAGCCACAGGAACATATGCAGTATACAAAGCAACACATCCTACAGATCCAGAATGGGTATCATTCATAGCATTCAGGCCGTATACAACTGAAGATATGCAAAATTTGGGCTGCGAGAGGATGGTCGTCAATCAGATGTCCAACGCAGGAAAAACGACGACAACTCCTGGAAAATAAATCGGAAACCAAGCTATATACAGTTATACAACATCAATACGAACGAGCAATATATGTTGTGTAATTTATTCAGAAAAATAATAAGATTTATATTATGCATCAATCATTGAATCAGTATGAAAAAACATGTTATCGAATCAAAAAAAGGACAGATGACTTCGAAAGAAATCATTTCATATCTTGCTATCTTATTGCTTATAATCATAATGGCCTTGATTTATATGGGATTGAAATCGAAAATAATGTCATAATACCCTAATGCCACATGAACCTTAAACTTAGAACCAAAAATAATAAAGGAAAGATGGAGATGGAAGAGATAGTGTATTGGCTATTGGCGCTCATAATCTTAAGTGTTTTCATCGCTGTAATCATCATGATAAAGAATGTCGGCCATGAAAGTATGAAGATATTCCCTCAGTCCAACGCATCGAAGGACTTCTTGTTTACCGCTGAAAAGATAAATGTAACCGATGAGAGCCATTGTACTAAGATTTCTGATAAAGAGTATGGCAATTGCAAAGCGCATGAAGATATCTATTTCGTAACGACCGTACGAAATGATGGCACTATGGAAAGAAGATTCTGGGGCGGAAAGACCATATGTAAAGTCGAATGCAAAGGAGATAAATGTACTCCAATAGATATCAGTGCATGTACAAATGATGTTACTAGCGGTACAGGATTGTGTGCAGTAAAGATTGGTGATTCATCCGTATGCGATGCCGGATATTTCAATTTTGATCCAGGCGTATATTATATATATCCTGTAGCTACTTGTTATCTCGATGATACATATGGCTGCTCAACTACCAATAGCCAGACTTCTAATACACAGATATTGACTCAAGCGCCTAAAGATTATTCAACCAACTATATCAAGATAACTGTAATCGGATAAATCTATCAATCACAAACCATATCTGGTGGTATTTTTTAGTTATATTCTCGTAGTCATCAAAAAATTTATAAAGATAATTGTCAAGTAGTTGCTATATAACAGTTTTTATGTTATCGTGAGGTGTATTAGCATGAAGAAGAAGGGTGTTGAATTGTCTATGAATTTAATTATAATTGCGGCCATCGGACTATTAATATTGGTTATCTTAGCCGTACTGGTAATAAATGCTGGAGGAAAGACTTCGAACGCGATGGCATCATGTAATCTTAAAGGAGGATTATGTGGCCAATGTACTCAGGATAGAATAATCCCTGCCAACGAAATAAATCCTCCATGTGGATCAGGCACTTCGTGCTGTAGAGTAGCAATCGCTACAGGCACGTAAAATTTAATTTTTTTCTTTCTTTAACTGCAGATTTAAAGAAGACGATAAGTTTTAGAATTATTAAGATATAAAATTAGAATTTGTTTTAGGTTCAAAAAATGTTCAGGGCAAAACGTAATGGCAACGAATTATCGATAAATCTTATTATTGGCGTTGCCATAGGTCTGCTCATACTATTAGTTCTCGCATTCTTGCTCATGGGCGGATTCAGTAATTGGAATAAAGGCACTGGTTGCACTCAACATGGAGGTACTTGTCATACCTCTTGCCCTGAGGAGCAAGGACTGATGATATCCGGCTGGCCATGCGACAACAGCGATGTATGTTGTACGAAATCTATTATAGGTGGTAGCTAAATGAATAAGAAAGGATCAGATACTGCTCCATCGACATTAATGGGATTCATATTAGTGCTCTTGATTGGTCTAGCATTATTATTCTTATACATGAGAGTCGCAAAAAGCGGTAACCAAGTACTCAGCTGCAACTCTAGCGGTGGAGAATGCACTGACGGAACATGTGTATGGGGCGAACAGATTGCATTGCTAAGTGATAAGGCAGCAGGATGCAAGAATGGACAATTATGTTGCAAAAATATTACTGGACCAGAAGAACTGATTCCATCTCCAGAATGCAAAGATAAAGCTCCAGGCGCACGATGTGATGATAAGGAATTGATGTATTGCGATGCTGGAGGACAATGTGTAATTAAATGTGAATTTTGCGCCAAAAATTTCGATACTGAATTTGGAAGAGGCATCTGTTATAATAATAGTGAGCAACTAAAAAAATACTTCACAGCTCAAGGAAATACTATCCATAAATATTCATGTGGTTGTACATTAGCAGAATGTACGCCTGCGAGAAGAGCAAATGGCACATGTCTACCAAATGATTGTCTATCAACAACAAAGGCGACTGACAGCAATTACATGTGCTGTATAAGGGATTTAATTCCTGCTACAACAATGCCCTAATACGGCACCGGTCATAAAATAAAATCCTAACAGGATATTTAACTGAATAAAATGATCAAAACAAACAAAAAAGGATTTACATTCGTACCAGAGACTGCGATGGGTTGGGTCTTGGTAATCTTTGTAGCAGCTGTCCTGATGGGCGGTATATGGATATTCATAATTCATGGTAGTTTTAATACTATTAAGACAACGACTCAATGTGGAACATTAATGGGTATTAAAGGTGAATGCCGAATTACTTGTGATCCGAACCTGGAGATAGAATCACCTATCGGCGGATGCAAAGGTAAAGCCAGTAAGTGTTGTGTACGTAAGGAAGAGAATATGAATGATGTAATATTGCCTACACCTTATGGTGGAAGTCAAGATTATGATTTCAAGGTCACGGATATCGCCATCAAAATACCGTTGCCTTCGGGATGCAGGGTTACTGCTGTCGATAAAAGTTATGTATGCGATCCTAACACGAGATATATTATACCGATAGATATTACTGTACAGAACGTAAATAAGGGTGTAGAAGTCTATGCTGATCCTGTTGTAGTTATAAATGGAAATGGTGATAATATAAGGAAGCCTGGAACATACACTGGAACTGTAAAAGCATCATTGAACAGCGCTGGTGATACTAAAATAGTCTCGACAAAGATAGAGATCGCTCCAAACGATGCTATACCAAATTATTATTGGGAAATATATCCATATGCCAAGTGTATGACTCAAAACTGTAGAAATACCGATCCTGGCACTGACGGGATACTAAGCGCTGACCAAAAAGATTTCATCACTATCACATTCGAAAGCATGAACGCCCAGTAAAGAGCAAATAATTTTATTAATTATATTAATTAAATAGAATCGAATAAACAGGAAATTCAGGATGTTTCTAAAAAAAAGCAAAGGAGATATGGTTGTACAATTCGTCGTCCTATTAGTTGCAGCCATAATAATGATATTTTTCATAACAAGTTATGCCGCAAAGATTTGGGGCGCATTCTTTCCGAGCGACGATAAATCCACGACAAAAAGCTTAGACACATTCTATAGCCTGGTTGAATCCAAAGCTGCATCACCATTGGATTATGAGATGACTCCATATACTGTTTATATTAAAAAAGGTTATTGTATGGAATTTTTTGACAAGCCCGTAGTGGATGATAACACGGTTAAAGAATATGCGCCTTCTGGATGCTATGATAAATCCAATCAATTTCAACAGTGTATATGCTTATACAATGGTTTTCCTAGTTACACGGAAAGCAAAAAAGAAAAGAATGTTATGAATTGCGTGACGCTGCAGGCTCCTGTGAATATAGATTCATCATTTTTTGACATCAAAGGAAGAGTGTGTGCTGATGACAATCAAAAACAATACAGACCGTATTTAGTGATTAGGCGCACTGTTGACGGCAAACCCTACATCTATATACTCAATGACAATGCAGCTAATAGGAAACTTGACGAAAATTGGACTGTACCTTTATGTACTGATGATCCTAATACCATAGTCGGAAGTTTCTGTTATGGAAAATCTGATGGAACCGTCGTAACATTCAATGACGATAAGGGTCTCAAGAAGCTCTATGACTACTGCGCTTCAGTCCCAGGAAAAAAGTATGTCTCTACAAGCGTCACATGCAACTATATCGCTGATGGCAAAAAATGGCAGGTAGACTGTGCACCAGGGGATATAAGTGCTGAATGCGGGAAAGCCGGAGGCAAATACGAAACTTGTGATAGCATCAACCAGTTGCCCGGAATAAAGAAATATGTCAGCATGAATAATGATTATGTATACTATCATATATGTTCTGATGATATAGAGTATTGCAATCTAGGATGCAAGATAAACCAATGGGATGTATACATAAGTATAGACACGAGTTCATCTGATGGTACTGTGCTTTATAGTACAATAGATGCAAATGCAGACCTCAAGGACTGTAGCATAAAGTATATCGATTGGCCGCAAGGTAAATATGGAAAATTCTTATTATCATATGATACAACAAAACAATCATGTGTTGATGCAATAAACAAATATTTCTATCCGGATAAGAGTACGATGTTAGCATGCAATTTCGGCAGGATAGATTGCCTCAATCTTATCAATGCAAAAATGAAGGATTGCGCAATAAAGTACATCGACAACGGAGATTCTCTCTGGATCACATATTATGATAAATCCAATACTGCCTGCGATACTGACTTAAAGAAGATGTTCGGAGTCGCATATTTCTGCAGCAGCAAGTAGATTGGATAAATTGATGCATTTAGGATTGATTAATCCCGTAAGAATAGTCGAGAGGGCTTCACTGAAGTGAACCCTCAGTTTTGGTGCAGCTTTACAAAGAAATGTTTACATTTCTTGTGCGCAAGAAACAGCAGTTTCTTTGCGTTTCTAAAAGGTGCCAGGGAAACCGATACATATTTAAACTTTTATCCGATAAATTAGGTCATATGTGGCGTCTAGGTAAAAGAGGTATGGAGGATAAGCTTTCATTCACATTATGGGAAGTCATCATAATATTTATGATTGCAATAATTCTGATAGTGGCCGTCAGAGGCATAGCCAATAACACAACGTATTGGAAGAAGTATCATTCTGCTGACCTGGCATTGATGACTGACATGTTGATTGCCAATCAAGGAGATTTTGTCGTAAATTACGACATCAAAGACTTAGAAAGCAATTGGGCTACAAAGATGATGCGGATAGACAAGTTGAGATTCCAGATATTTCTTAAAGACGATTCATATTTTATATACGACGGATCCATAGATGATGATAGGTTTCCTCAAAGTTATATATTCGCACAGGACAGGGATATAAAAATATCAAAAACCAATATAACAAGCGATTATGTCGTACTCTACAAGGAAGGCAACACTGTAGGGCTTAAGAGCTACTATTCAAATACTATAATATCTTGTCCCTCGGCACCTACCGCTGGAAACTTAAGCCAGAGACATATTGACGTGATAGGATTATCGGATGCGGCCAAATCATTCAGTACCCCTGCTAATGAATTATTAAAGACAGTAGGTACCGGCCAAGATAATGAACTATTGATATCAATCATCGATAATACCGTTGAACCTACGACGATATATTATGATCCACTGAGTCAAGTCCAGAGTGAGAAGATGTCTTGCCTCATCATGAAAAACTTGGTTGAGAAATATCCTGACATGGATGTGAAGGTCAAGCCATACGATAAATCGTTCGAGATGGATCCATTCATGACTCAAAGAGGAAATTATGTTTATTGGATACTGATCAAGGTCAATACGGATACTGCAGACAAAACCAACAATATAAATCCCAAGATGTTGACAGAAAATATCAGGGATGCCGTATACGATTATTATGGCCAGCAATGACGATGTGAATCGATGATAAAGATTAATGTAATGATCTTATAGGTGTGATAAATTTGAAAAAAACCATCAGAAATAATTCATTCATAAATAAGAAGAACAAGAAAGGACAGGTACAATACTTACTTGAGAATGCATTTAGAGTGGGCTTTCTTATGGTCGCATTATTAGTGTTTTTCCTGCTCGTAAACTTCTACATAGTCAACAGGATTGATACACATAGGCTGCAGGCTGAAGTCACTGCAAACAGGCTTATGTATTCCAACACCATAATGTATGAAGAGAATTATCGCACATACATAGGAATAGTTGACATAAAAAAATTCAATGATGATAATATCGGTCAGAAAATAGATTATACTATAAAGCGGCATGCAGCGGCAAAACTTGATATCGTGAATAATATCAATGGGTCAGTGATGTATACTGCATATCTCAACAAAGCACAATATGATAATCTACAGGTCATGGCTAATAATGGAGCCGCTGGAAAAGGCACTGCAATCACATATAATAAAGATTATCCCATCACATATCTGGATGGCGGAAAATATATGTATGGTACTATAAAGATGGAGATAGTTATACCGCTCAGCTAAAAAAAATCAATTAATAAAATCAATTACATCGAGGTTATAAACAAGAGTTCGGTTCAAATGCTAAAATTAAAATCATTAAAAATAAGGAATAAGCGAGGTGCAGAAGACATGCTTGTAGACTTCTGGGCGATATTAATGTTTGCTGTAATTGTAATCATATTCCTTATATGGTTCTCGATAGACAGGGGCAATGCCGATAATATTGTGCGCGGAGAATTTGCCAGCAAGGACGCACAATTCATGATTGATTCATTCCTCAGAGCTCCACTCGTCGATAATCCAAGCAAGACAGTGTCAGATGTTATAGCTGAAGACTCTACAACTGGCGACTTCACTAAAACTAAAGAATTATTCTACGATTATTTTTCTCGCACTCATATGATAAATAGTCAAGAAATAAATGACATAAACTTAAGAATAGACGGATATCACAGCGATACTTTCCAGATAATGGCTGAAAAAGGCAAAGGTTTTTTTGGGAAAACGACAACTGTTACGTGGGAAGTCGTAAAAGCTTTTTTTGTAAACACCGTCACTAACGCAGGTAATCCTGTACCTACAATCACGTTCGCACCTAAGCTTACAGAAAGTTATGTTGCTGAGGCATATCTGCCAGGCTATGATAAAAGGATTCATGTACAGATATCGATTGTATCATGGACGAAATAAAAACTGGTATTGAAATAATAAAAAAACATTATAAACCAATATGAAAAAATTCATCAACACAAAAAAAGGACAAGTGATGGTCTTTGCCATAATAATCGGCGTCACAGTAGCATTGACTACATCATACTTCATACTTCATTCTTTATTCAAAGAGACAAGTCCTGGCCAGACACTAGGAGATTATCAATCGTCTATAGCAGATGCATTGATTGACGGAGATAAGATACAATTATATGTCGATGAAGCATCCAAGATGTCTGTAGCGAGTGCATTTGATGATTATTTATATGGCAATCCGAGGCCAGCAATCAATGGAGACACAAGCAGTGATGAGATAAAATATTGCGGCAGTTATGTATATCGATTATGGAATTCGAAGAATAATGATTGCTATCCTGATTATAATTCTGCATCTTTCGAATTGAATTCTATGATAAACAATCATATGGCGAACCTGACCTATCTGCAGCAATCGACCGGTGATGAAAAATATCTTGACAGCTTATTGAAACAACAAATCACATACGATTATACTTATATCCCTGATACTTCCGGAACAGATTTCACCACAGTATCAGGCCACACTGATAAGGGTTACACTATATATGCGTTCAAGGATGGAAGCGTCAGAAATAGTGATAATGTGTTGACATATGTCAATACCAAAGCCGAATATAGCGGTGCAGATGGCGATATAGCTGGAGTGCCGCTCATGAGTCCGGCACCTGATAACTTCTTAGTTTCAAGCGGCAGGACAATAAAGTATATCGTGATACATTATACTGCCGGATACAGCATAGCTGATGCCATGTCGAGATTCTCGACACCTGGTGAAAAAGCTAGCGCACATTACATCGTAGGTGCAGCAAATGATAATTTTAAAGTCGTACAGGTAGTAAATGATAAGGATGTTGCATATCACGCTGGATGCAATAATGAAAAATATGGATGTGCTAAAGAAGAGTATAAGACTATAAATACGAATTCTATCGGTATAGAGATAGTGAATTCTGGATTTCTCTGTGACAACGTAAAATCATGCAAGAATAATCAGGAAAAATCGTTATGCGTAGATAGCTATATCATTAACGGTGTAGATAAGCAGGGCACAGGAAAGACCGAATGCTGGGAGAGATATCCTAATGCACAATACGATAAAGTCGTAGCTTTGGCTGCGTTATTGGTTAAAAAATATAATATACCGATAGATCGGGATCACATCATCGGACATGTGGAAGTCGTGTTGACAGGTAAAGTTGATCCTGGACCAGCATTTGATTTAGATAAATTTGTTACTGATGTTGCAGCCGCTGCTGCCCTTGATGAAGCTCAACTTGCTGGACAAGTTGGCACAGCAAGCAATCAAGAATGTCTAAAGAGCGACCAGACTGATTGGAACATACATAATGTAGAATTATCGACGAGCAGCCTGACGAACGATCAGACATTGAAGATAACTATGGGCATAGAGAATAAGGGAGACGCTTGTGTAGCCATAAAACCCACATTATTTTTCAACACGCAGGATGATGCTCTTAAAACCATTTTTAGAGTAGATGGAAAAAGCAATGTCGTGCATAAAAGCACTGTACTTGCACCATACACAAGTATCGAAGTCACATGCACATTCACGACTGATGCCGATCTAGCTATGAAAGAACAAGGTCTCGGCAATTGCGTATTATGGAACTCGGATTCCAAAGATGTGAAATATATCATGACCGCTCAGGCGACAGATTATAATGATAAGACACAGGATTACAACGATAAATCACAGAGTCTAGAATTTACCATCAAAAAAGGAACTACGAGCGCTAGCAATAATAATAATAATAATAATAACGGAGCCAATAATCCTGCGCCAATAGTGCAGGAGATCTCTTCAGCTCAACCATTAATCAAGTTAACAAATTCCGAACAGGCAACCAGGGATAAGACTCAAACTAATCTAGAGCAATTGAATGTGATGGATTATATCAATGAAGTGGCAAAAAAATATGATGTGCGCAGAGAAATATTACTCGGACTAATAACACAAGAATCTGCTGGAAATATGCATGCTGACAGCGGAGATGCATACGGACTGATGCAGGTAACAAAAGCGACATTTGATGGCACAAAATTCGACGATAAATGTACATGGGAACAATACAAGCAAGATGCACAGTGTCAGATACGTGCAGGTACAGCAATATTGCGAAGCATGTATGATGCGATAAAGGGTCGAACAATATATTATTCATGTAATAAGAACTGTCATGGTCTCGGCGGATCTAAGAATACTAATGGATATTGGTCCACATGTAGCAACGGGTGTTCTCCTACAGATTGTATGCAGCCTTATAGCGCACAATATGATGGATGGGATGCTGCATTGAGGAAGTATAATGGTGGAGGAGATTACGCGCCTCCAAAAACTGGAAGTCAGAGCAGTGGTTGCGTAGGAAATCCTGATTATCAGTATGTAGAAAAAGTTTTGAAATATGCTGCTGCATGGGGATATTCCGATACTGCTGATAGGACTGTAAAAGAAGAACTTAGTGTCGGTATCCTAGGACAATATATCATTAAACCGACATTTAATGTCAAATTGAATTTTGACATGAGGCTTTTTGATATACTCAAAAAATTCACGAGCGAAACGGTCACTGCATGCGGAAAGACCGGTATCGATAGGAATGTGTGCATCCAAGAACACATCGACGAGTTCAATAATAACTTGCCTAAAGGTTATGAAAATGAAGTCAACAAGATTGCTTTAGGCACATCGTGTGATACCAGTGCAAATATGGCTGCAGTCAACACATTTGTCGAAGAGATAAATAATTGCATGGCAAGTCCAGACGATATGTGCGGTTGCACTCTAAGCGGTTCAGATATGAAGATACAATCGATCAATAGTATTGAAGGTTCTACGACATTGAAGTATGATTCCAATAACGAAATCACTAATTCATATTTTGATTATACTGTAAAGAACAATACTGATGGAAAATATTGGAGTGATACTTCTGTGAAGATCAGCGATATCAAAGTTTACAAGAACGGCACACGATTAGGGCTTGGCACAGTGGATATACCATGCAGTCCTACGAAGAGCATGTATAGACTATGCTTGAATACAAATTATAAGTATGCGGCCTATAATAAGGATGCTGACGATAAGAATAAGATAGTATATAAACCTGTCATGATACCTTTTGCAATAACAGTAAGGGATAGTACGCCTCCTGCGCAAGTGAGCGGATTAAGTTATGATGTGATGTCACACGCCAAAAATTCTATAATACTGAAGTGGAATAAGGGCAGCGAAAACGATATAGTGAAATATAACATATACTCGTCTGATAATCCGGACAATATACTTCAAGGACAGACTAAGAATTTCAAGAACACTAACACGATAAAGTATACTTTTGTAAACAGCCAGAAAACATCAGATTATCTGGAATATGATGATATAGACTTCAACAGCCTGAAATGTGATATTAAAGATGCTGGTGATACGCAATATTGTATATTCAAATATGATGCGACTGATAAAGATAAGAAAACAATCCCGATTGAGTTAGAGAAAGAAAGATTATATTATATCAGCAGTAAAAAACAATTTGTATACGTACTGAATGGTAGTAATCCTAGCAACGGATTAGTTAACAGACAAGATAAATCCATAGCCGTGACAGCCGTAGACATTGATGGTAATGAGATAAATAACATCGATGATAAACAACAATTTGTTTCTGGACTTAATCTCATAACAGTAAAACCTGAAGATAAACTTGAGGGTGCATTGACTAAGATTACTAGTGCAGAATTGACTAATGAAAACAAGAAACTAACAATATCATGGAATCCTGTGAACATGTATATAGATGGTTCGCTAATCACGCCATCAGATAATGAACAGCTCAAATATAAGCTGTATTTTGGTTCTGGCACATGCACGGACGGAACTATGACTGCTGTAAATACTTTTGGCACAACTCTAGGAACTTACCCAGATACTCAAGAGGATGTAGATGTTTCAGCTAATATTATTGGTGGCGATAGTGGTTATTGTGTCGGCGTAACCACCATTAGAGATACTGGCCAAGAATACGGTGATGTTACGGCAAAGTACGTGAACGCTGCACCGACTTCTCCAGCGCCTTGAATAAATAACTACTGCCTTAAAGCAAATCCGTAACACATTTAAACTCTTGAATAAACCTTTCAGTTGGGGGAAAAAATAAGCCAATATATCCAAATATTCGCTTAAGGTGTTTAATATGATTAGCATACCTATAAAAGATATTATTTCTAAGATTGTAACACATAGTGGAATGACCGAGTCAGAGGTACAGCAAAAAATCAAGGCTAAGATAGAACAGCTTTATGGTCTAGTCAGCGAAGAAGGTGCTGCTCATATCATTGCTAATGAATTTGGTATCAAATTATTTGAAGTTTCTGGTGATTTAAAGATCAAGGACATAATGATTGGCATGAAGAGTGTCGATATAAATGGTAAAGTTCTTCGAAAGTACGAACTTAGAGAATTCAACACTGAAAAGCGTAAGGGTAAAGTCGCTAATCTTATGATTGGTGATGAGACCGGAACTGTCAGAGTAGTATTCTGGAATGATAAGACAAATGATTTTACTCAGATAAAAGAAGAAGATATACTAAAGATAAAAGGCGCATATGTGAGAGATAATTCTGGACGTAAAGAATTGCATCTAGGTGATAATTCTCATATAATAATCAATCCTGCTAATATAACAATAAATACTCGAGAAAGAAAAGAATATGCTAAAAAACACATCAAGGATCTCGAGGATGGCGTTAGCGCAGAGATTGTCGGAACGATACTTCAAGTATTTGACGTGAAATTCTTTGAAGTGTGTCCAAAGTGTAATAAAAGATTAAGACTTAGGGATGATCAATTCGCATGTGATGAACACGGCGTACAACAACCAATATATAATTATGTATTGAATGTCTATTTGGATGACGGTACTGGCAACATCAGGACAATATTCTGGAAACAGCAGTCCCAAAGATTATTGAAATTGACAGATAAAGAGTTTGATTTGATTAGGATTAATCCTGAGTCCTTCGAGAAATATAAGACCGACATGCTTGGTGTTCAGATAAAAGTTTTGGGTAGTGCAAAGAATACTATAATGAATAGATTAGAGTTCAATGCTGAGATAGTCTTTACCGACTTGAATCCTGAACATGAGATAGAGCTATTGGATCACATGCGTGAAGTCGCATTGGAAATTAGGCCAATAACTGGAAACACTCAAAGTCCTAATGTGGAGAATCCGAAACCTTTGGTTTCTTCAGCTGAACGTTCAAAACAGCTCGCCCAAGCGGTAAAGCCTGAAGGCGATGATGAGTTCGAGATAAGTGAAGATTTCTTGGAATAAGATTTATAAATAAGCACTCTTAGTTTATATCATGTTAGAGAATATCCTTAAACCTGATTGGCTTGAGAAGACTCCGAAGTACGCATTCCTAATAGGATTGGTATATTCTGTAATCGGAATAGTCGCTGCATACATCGTGTTCCCTAAGAGCCAAGGTATAGCCAGTATCGCGTTCTTATCTATGCTGCTTATCCCATCACTCAGCAAGATGTTTGTCATTGAGGAAAAGCAGGACAGAGTTTCTAGAAAGTTCAGTATCAAGAAAATATTTCAAGATCATAATGATATTTTGAGAGTATACTTGATGTTATTCTTAGGAATATTTTTAGCGTATGCATTGTTCAGCATAAAATTTCCTAACTTACTGGTACAAGGCGTATTCGATAGTCAATTGAGAATCATCGGAATAAATTTCGGTCAGGCTGTAGGCGGACTCGATTTCTGGAGCATATTCACTAATAATCTTAAGATCATGGTAATATTCTTTGTATTATCGCTGATATTTGGTGCCGGGTCAGTATTGTTCTTGGCGTGGAATGCATCGGTTTGGGGCGTCGTATTCGGATTTATAGCCACCAGATATGGTAATGCTATTGATATGTTCGTCGGTACATTCCTTAAGATAACACCGCACATGTTCTTAGAAGCCGGAGGATATTTCTTTGCCATCGTCGCAGGAGGAATAATGAGCCAGGCTGTCCTTAGAGAGAAGATAGGTTCAGGCAAATTTGATTATGTCATGAAAGATGGCAGCATATTCTTAGTAGTAAGTTTGTTGTTGTTAGCACTCGCAGCATTCGTAGAAGTGTATGTTTACGTGCTATTGTAAAATATTTATTCATTTTTTCAATTATTTAGTGAAAACATTAAGAGCTGTTTTCCGGAGGCTGTAATCGTCCATAAGATACAGTATGTTTATAAACCCTTTATAAACCCTTTTTAAATAGTGTTTTTTTCTCCGTCGATGACCGATAGTTTAATAAATAACTTATACTTAAACTCATTATGATTAGTAAGGGGTTTACAGAAGTCGTACTAAATAGCTGTTACATGGTATTTGACAAGCAGGTACCAGGGTTTAGGATAATCTATAAGAAAGAGATATCTAACCTGTTCTCAGAAAAACTTTCTGAAAAGAAGTTGAAGACAAAGAATATCCAGAATCCAAAAGTATTTGACGTCTACGTGTATGCCATGTTCAGAGTATTCTATAAAAGATTAAGAGATAAACCTAAGATACAATTAATATTGAAATTTATAGGCAAAAAAGTCTATGATGAGTTCAAGAAAAAAAACAAACTTTCAGGCAACATCAAGAAGGACTTGGCATCAATACAGAAGTATTTCCAAAAGAATAAGTTCTTTACGAACAGCCAGATCACATGGAGCGACAAGAAAAGATTCAGACAGATAATAAGCAATCCTGTGACGTATGATGCTGCAAAAGAAATATATAGCGAATTAGGATTCTCAATCAACATAGTTTCTAAGGTCATGGAAGCATATTTCAACGAGTACAAGATAAAGGTATTCGAGAAACACTTCAATCCATACCAGCAGAACAAGAAGATAATTGAATTCTGGGAATTTAAGTGAAGTAAAAAATTAAGTATTAGATTTCTTAGCATATTTCAATAAAACATTACAACTTATCTCATAGGCCAAGACTGCTTCTTGATTATAATGCTCTAAAGTTATATCTATTATATTTGAAATATCGTTTTTATAACATAACACTCTTACCGGAATCATTTCTTCAGCAAAAAGTCTTCCTTCAGGATTTACCCATTGACCTTTTGCAGTCTTCAAAATAGTCAAGCCTCCGGTGATGACGCGGACTTTATTATCCCATTGATGGTGATAGTCTAAAGAATATTTATTGCCGCTATTATCATAATTCGGTACTAATATCTCCCATAATGATTTCTTACGCATTATATCACAACACACCGTATAGTTAATAATAGAAAATAAAGAAAGATAAAAAAAAAAATCAAAGTAAAGAAGAAAATTCAGCAGTTTACACTGCTGCTTCCAATCCTTCTTCCTTGACGAAGAATGCGCATTCACCATCAGCTATGTTTGGTGCATCAACTAACTTTGCAACTCTGGATCCCTTCTTACCTTTACGTAGATATATCCTGAATGTAGAGTTGTGTCCGACGATGTTTCCACCGATGGCTTCAGTCGGATCTCCAAAGAATGTGTCTGGCCTTGCCATTACTTGGTTCGTAACATACACAGTCAAATTGTACATGTCAGCGAGTTTTGCTAATATGTGCATGTGCTTGTTCAACTTTTGCTGTCTATCAGCAAGTGTTCCTCTGCCGACGAATTCTGCCCTGAAATGTGCTGTCAAAGAATCTACGATAATCAATTTGACATTAAGTCCGTTCTTAATCAATTCCTCGACTTTTTCTGCTAAGAGCATTTGATGGTCAGAATTATATGCTCTTGCAACTTTGATATTTCTCAAGACTTGCTCTGGATCCATTTTTAGTCCTTTTGCGAATTGTACAATCCTTTCCGGCCTGAATGTGCTTTCAGTATCAATATACACTACTGCTGCCGTCGGATCCTGTTTCTGAACACTTACAGACAATAAATGCCCAATCTGCGTCTTTCCGCTACCATATTGACCGAAACATTCTGTTATTGCTCTCGTCTCAAAACCTCCTTCCATCAAAGCATCGAATGGTTCGCAATGCGTCGATATCTTATTTATTAATGAACGTCTCTGCAATGCTTCTTCACCAGACATAAAGCCCATATCCATTGAAGCTCGTGCTGCCTGGATTATTTTTCTAGCGATTATCTCGCTCACGCCTGATGCTTCAACAATCTCTCCAATTGTAGCTACAGCTATCGCGAGCAAATTATCGAATCCTGCTAATGATAACTTCTCTGCCGTCGATGCGCCTACACCAGGAAGACTAGTCACAGACATGTCTTTACTTTTTTGAACATTCTTCAAATCTATATTTACATCCTGATCCAATTCGTTTTCTTCTACTCTTCTTCTTGCCATAATAATCCCTCACAACATTTTTAATAAAAATTAAGATAGCGACAACACATAGCTATCGCTATCTTGAAAAAATAAATAAAATAATATTCTAATCTCTTAGATTTTTAGTATATTTCTTCTTCTTCAGCATTCAACGCTAAGTGCTCATATGCTTTCGTCAGCACAAGTATTGCCTTCGGAAGATCTGTCGTCCTAAGAGAATTCGTCGATTGCCACTGATCGTTTTTGTCCTTGTAACTTCTTTCGAAAGATACAGTCCTATACTCGACCTTTTTGCCATCTCTCACAGTCTCGTTAGACCATACTGTGGCAGCAATCGCGCCAGATCTGAATTTTGTCTCTGGCATCTTTTTACCCATCACGTCGTTGACTGATGGCATTTTTATCTGTGTTTTTTTTGTTTCCATTTTCTCCTCTTGCTTTTCGCATTTTATTTCAAATCCCCTTAGATTAGAGCAAAAAGGTCAGACGACCAGATGCTCGGGGGACGAGGTACAATGTTGTGTCTCAAACATCGTTAAACAATAGGAGTATGTTGTTATTTATATACCCTGTTGAGGAATGTCTTGTGTGTCTAGTGTAGAAGATACAAAAAACTTAGGTAAATTTGCTTTCCAATTTCTCGACGGAGTATTTATATACAAAAATTAATAATCTTTATAAACTAAATGCCACAACATAGATGATTCGCGGTCTATACCAGAACTGTATTTACTAGGAGGATGGTTTTTACGCGCTGTATAAAAAGACTAAATTGTTCAAAGACATTTCACACGGACTATCGAATAGGTTCTATTATTTAGTTAGTATTCTGAATTCTGATAATATTTCTAATAAAACATCATATATTACGCTTTGTATGATTACATCCGGAGGGCAAGAATGAATGAAAATGTAGTTGTAGAATTGAAGTCTAAAGGCAGACAAAAAGAAGTTGTCTTAAGCCAAAACATCGTCATTGGGAACAGGATTCCTAAAGACTATTTTGTGACGACAGGACATGGAGAGTCAGACATCACAATCCATGCAGGATCGTATCATCTAGCGCTCAAGGCTGCAGGTATTGAGATGTGTAATATCATGACATATTCATCTATATTGCCTGCTATCGCAACTGAGATCGAAAGACCTCAGATTACACATGGCGAAGTAATGGAAAGCATAATGGCGGTAGCTCACACTACGAAAGGCAAATTAGCATCAGCTGGAATAATATATGGTTGGTTATATGATAAAAAAACCGGAGAGAAATACGGCGGCCTGGTATGCGAACATAATGGCAACTATAGCAAGAAAGATATCGAAAGATTGCTCCGATTGAGCCTGAATGAACTATACACTAATGGTTTCGACGATAAATACGACATGAAAGATATCAGACTAACAGTCGAGAGTTTTATGCCAACAAAGAAGCACGGAACAGCATTGGTAGCTATATGCTTCAAGAATTATGTCGTGCCGATAGTGAGTTAATCTTTTTATTTTAATAATTCTTCAATATTTTTACAGGTTCAGAAAATTCCTTATGTATTCTCAATATATTGTCAGTAAGTACATTTATCACATTGTCATCCAGAAGACCTACATTTTTCGTCCTTTCAAAATCGACTACCAAATCATCATAAATCCCGCTACTTGCGGCTATGTATCTGCCTCCCATTCTTTCTAAAATCTTTTTTGGTAGTTTTTTATAAAACGCCGGTATCTCATACAATATAGAATTTATAACCTTATACCCTTCACCATTTAATCCGTCATTATACCATTCTTGACGCCAACCTTCTTCCTCATCAACGCCTTCGAATTCATACCAGATATTACCTAACATTTTTTCATATTCCTGAAGTGAAGTGTAAGTATTTGTCTCGGATATATCAAAATTTGACTTTCTCTGACCAAACCCTTCCGGCAATATATAATTATGAAAATTATAAAAAAATGTTTGACTAGGATTGACACCATATTTCTCCATCAAATCAGTCATATCGATAAATTCTGAAGTAGAACCTAATGCGTGTGCAAAATGTGTAGTTTTGAAGGGAATTGTAAGTAAATACGTCAAATATCCTCTATGAATTAATTCTTCATTTACTTTCCTAGCTAAATATCTGGCAGAAACCTCAAGCGGATGAACTCCTCTAAGTATAGTGATGGAACCGTCTACCATAGGATGTAGGATATGTATAATTATTATAAATCTATCGCTCAATTTAATTCAAAGTACTATGCAGCATCTAAATTTAGAATGAACAACACTATTTGTATTTCACAATCTTTATATTGAGGATTTCTATCCATTTCCATGAGGTAATATCATGAGCGAAAATTCAGATGAAAAAGAAACTATCAACGCAACATTAATCACCGGTGCATCAAGTGGCATCGGATTGGAATTTTCTAAGATATTCGCAAAGGAAGGTCACAATCTAGTTCTAGTAGCGAGAAGCGAAGAAACACTTAAAGAATTAAAAGCTCATCTCGAAGACGAATATGATGTAGAAGTAAAGATAATCATTCAGGACTTAAAATATTATAATGCTCCAACGTTGATATTCGATGAAGTCAAGAGAAGTCGTATCAATATCAATATCCTTGTAAATAATGCTGGTTTCGGTCAATACGGGAAATTCATCGATACAGACTTGGAAACGGAACTTGAGATGATCCAAGTCAATATTACAGCGTTGACACATCTTACAAAATTATTCTTGAAAAATATGGTCATGAACAATAATGGTCGTATATTGAATGTGGCAAGTACTGCAGCATTCCAGCCTGGACCATTGATGGCAGTATATTATGCGACTAAAGCATATGTATTATCATTTTCAGAAGCACTGGCTGAAGAACTTTCTGATACAAAGATCAAGGTGACGACGTTATGTCCTGGACCTACATTGACTAATTTCTCCAAAGCGGCGAATACACAAGACACACACTTGTTTAATGGTAAGATTCCTTCAGGAAAAGAAGTCGCAGAATATGGATATTACGCACTCGTCAATGAAAAGCGCGTAGCGATACACGGCTTTCGGAACAAGATGCTAGTCCAAAGCACTAAATTCATGCCCCGAAAGACTGTGACAAGGATAGTTCGGAAAATACAGGAGAAGAAAGATAATATTTAAAAACTCACATATGCAGATTAGGAATATGGATCAAGAAACAACAAATATCTTAGAACCGCAGGAGAAAATCATTTGGCAAGACATTGTTGATAGAAAAGTAATGTCATTTAGTCTCGTTCTTTCTTTGATAATAACAATAGGGATATCGGTATATTTCTTCTCACAAAAAACCATAAACTATACGTCTAATAATGTACCAAAGAATGTAACTGGATCAATACCCGGTTCAATAATCTTTATTGTCGGTCTTATCATCTCTTTACTGGTATTTTTCTCTAATTATGTAAAAGTATATTCAATCACAAATAAGAGAGTTCTAATAAAGTCTGGAATAATCGGAACAGATTTTAATTCAATCTATTTTACGCAAATACGGTCGGCAAATGTTAATGTTGGATTAATGGATAAAATGTTCTCTGTAGGAACTATAGGTATTGATACAGGAAAAACTGAAATGGTAACTTCAGGAAGCGGAAATAATCAAAGGAGCAGCGTACAGACTGCTTATGATAAACTTCTTCATATTAAACGTCCTTATGATGTGTATAAATATTTCCAAACAACATTGACTGGTCGGGAAGAGAGCTTGTATTCTGGAAGAGCCGACAGGGAAAACAATCCTGCTGCATACAGATGAATATTGAACAATATTTATAATATTCTAGGTATGATATCAATTCCGCAATATTTAAAAACAACCTCTCCATAATTATCTGTAATTAGGGGTGAGTGTGTTTGAAGGTTAATCCGGAACACTATTTTGTTCTACATAATGGTAAGGTAATCAAGGATTTGAATGAATTAGTGCAATCTCTCAAGACTATCGATAGGAAGACTTTCGAATATCACGTCAATGATTCTAAGAATGATTTCGCTAATTGGATACGATATGTCTTCAAGAGCAACAGGCTCGCTGAGACCATTGCAGACAGAGGATTTGAAGATATCAAGATAATAATTGAACTCATAGAAAAACATCTTGATGAATTGAAGATACTTGTAGCGAATGGCGGCAGCTCCTCATTAAAATTCCAATTATTAGAGTTCAGTTCCAGGAATATCTTGATGAAGGGCATGATTGATGCCATAAACCTAGACAGATGTAATATCACATTGACTTTCAATGGCGAGACTACCACAAAAAATGTTAGCGTGAAGAATCATGATGATGCTGTAGCATTGATGATCAAAAGCCTTCTTGACAATGATATAATCGGTGATATAAGCGAAATAAGAGCTGTAGGCCACAGGGTTGTCCACGGTGGAGAGACATATACTGAACCAGTAGTCATCGATAATACCGTCATAGAAAAATTGAAAGAATTATCCTCATTAGCGCCATTGCATAATCCTGCAAATATATCGTGCATCCAGGCATGTATGAAGACATTTACCTGCCCGCACGTCGCAGTATTTGATACGGCATTCCATTCTACTATGCCTATAGAGAAATTCCTTTATGGTCTGCCATACGAATATTACGAAAAATATAAGATCAGAAAGTACGGTTTCCATGGCTCAAGCCATAAATATATTGCCGGACTCATAACTGAATATTATAGGATTGAAGGCAAAAAGAGCAGCAAGATAATAATATGCCATCTAGGCAATGGATGCAGCATCGCTGCAGTAAAGAATGGTAAATCAATCAATACTACGATGGGATTCACTCCGCTTGACGGACTCATTATGGGCACTAGATGCGGACATCTCGACCCGGCAATAATTGCACACTTAGGCGCAATATTAAACCTTAATTATGAACAGATGAGTAAGATATTGAATAAGCAGTCAGGATTATTAGGCATAAGCGGATATTCTGACATGCGCGATTTACGAAGAACTGAACATGAAGAGAAGTCGAAGCTAGCGATGAAGATGTTTAGCGATCGCGTTACGCATTATATCGGCGCATACATAGCTGAGATGAATGGTGTTGATGGAATAATATTCACGGCAGGAATAGGTGAGAATGCATTCAGTATCAGGAAAATGGTTCTAGAGAACTTCGAATATCTGGGCCTGAAGCTAGACAACAAGAAGAATGAGAAGAATGAATTCATAATATCAGACAAGGATTCTCCAATCACAGTATTCGTCATGCCAACGAACGAAGAATTGCAGATAGCGACGGAAACTAAGAAAGTTTTGAAGCTATAGGAAAATAAATTAAAATAGGTTCTTTATTTTTATCCGTTATCTTTTTAAACTGTTTATTCTATTATTCTCTTTGGTGAGTTGTTTTGAAGAGTTCGCGTAATGTTATTGTGCTTTTGATTGTTTCCTTAGTGGCTATTGGTGTTATAGTTTCTATGATGATTTTTCCTTCTATTGCTAATAATTTCTCTGATGTTGTCGGATATGCAACGCATCCAATCTATCCAAGTTTTGCTGCTCCAGAATCCAGATCCACAATCAATGGAAATACGTTATTGGTATCAGACTATGCAATATACAAGACAGGATACTACAGTATAAATGGCGGAGCGTGGCAGAATTTTAGCTTATCAGGAAATACATTAAGCGGAAACTGGATAAGCAGCACAGCAACATATACTCTACCAACATTTAGTTCAGGAGAAAGTTATATAGTAATATATACGTGCACAAAAAATAGTGACGGAACATGGAATTGCCATGATGGAACAACAGGAAAATGGCAACTACAAATAATAAACAATACAGTTCCATCTAATCCTACTTCTCCAACAATAAACTATATTCCACCAACACCAAATAATGCAGCAACGATACAAACATCAAATACAGAAATCACAGCAAACATAGCAGATGATTCAAATGCAATATCATCATGGATAGATTTTGATAAGAGCCTAGTAGGATATTGGAGTATGGACTCATACAATACCAAGGGTATTTATGATAATTCTTCTTATAAAAATTTTGGAATTTTTACTGGTGGATTATCGACGAGTAATATTGTTGCCGGTGTAAGAGGCAACGGTTTAAGTTTTGATGGTGTGAATGATTCTCTATCTTTACCTTTGAGTACTAGTGTTGCTGGTCGTACTGAAATAACTTTATCTATGTGGACATATTTTTCTGATATATCTACTGCTCGAGCATTGTATAGTGATTATATTGCTGATGGTTCTTGGAAGTTTGCTTTGAATCAAGGGTTTAATACTCCTAATAAGTTGGATGTAGAATTTAGAAATACTAACACAGAAGATACAGGAACTAGAACTTCATTAGTATCTTCTATAAACACGCCAGTAAATCAATGGGTGCATATCGCTGTGGTCTATTCTACTTCTCTTGGTTATGTTAAACTTTATATGAATGGAATAGAAGTTGGAAGTACAACCACTAATATTGTTCCATTTACTTCAACAGCCAGTGCTGGAGTATTAATAGGCAATGATGGAGATCCATACAGTCCTGACGGATTCAGCGGTTCTCTAGATGAAGTAATGCTTTTCAATAGAGCATTATCAGCATCAGAAATAAAAGCATTATACGATTCAAAAACAAATAATTTAGATACAACACTTAACAATTTAGTAAATGGTCAATATACGTATACCGTTTATGCAATCAACGGTGCTGGTAATACTGCAAGTGCAAGTCAAAGAACATTAAACGTCAACGCAACAGTTCTTTCTTGCTCTGGTTCTAATATTCAATCTTGTACTTCATCGATTCCTAACGCGGCTTCTGCTACCCAGACAAGAACATGCAATTCCTCTACTGGCATTTGGTCGGCATATGGCTCTTGTAATCTTATTTCTTGTAATTCTGGTTATACTCCAAGCGGCAATATATGTGTTCTAAATAATGTTCCTACTGATTCAACTGATCTTGGTGTGTGTTTAAGTAATGGTTATAATTGTGGAACTCCAACTATTTCTGGAAGTAACAAGAATTGTGGATCTTGTTCTGACGGACTTTCTTGCACTAATAATCTTTGTATAAGTCCTACTAGTGGACAAACGTTATATGTTGCAACGAATGGAAATGATAATAATCCTGGAACTTTTAGTCAACCATATGCCACCATAAACAAAGCATGGTCTATTGTCAATGCTGGCGGTATTATATATGTAAGAGGAGGAACATACACATATACTATGATGGGACAAACCTCTTTATATGATAGAAGTGGACAGGCAGGAAAAATGATTAATATATGGAATTATCCTGGAGAACATCCTATTATTAATTTTAGTGCTAACACATTTACTTCAGCAGTAAGAGGCATTCAATTACAGAATGCTAATTATATTCATATTAAAGGAATTAGAGTAACATCGATTAATCAACCTATCTGTACATCCACATATTGCCCTGCTCAATATGGTTTAATTCTTTGGGATAGTGTAAATAATTGCATTTTTGAACAATTGGAAACTGATCACATAGGTGGGTGGGGAGTGGTAGTGGGAAGTAATTGTAATAACATTTTATTCCTTAATGACGATAGTCATCATAATGCTGATCCGTATAGTGGTCCTTATAATGGAGAGCCTTATGGATGGTCAGATGGATTTCAATCTGGAAGTTGGGGAGTCGGTCGCGTATCAAATAACATAACTTACAATGGATGTAGATCTTGGATGAATTCTGATGATGGTTGGGATTTAAGACAAGCAGCAGGATTATATACAATAGAAAATTGCTGGTCTTTTAGCAATGGATACAATGGAGGAAATGGCGAAGGATATAAATTAGGACAAAGTTTTGATGATGCCACAACTGACATTAGAAGAGTACTTGTAAATTCTATGGCTTGGAATAATTTATGCGGCGTTGAAGCTGTCGGAGGAGAAAGCAGTAGCGCTGGCGGCGGTGTTCTAGGAATGCACATTTATAATAATATTTTTTACAACAACGCTGTTGGTTCAGATATTCAAAAGAGCAGCAATGGCGGATATATAGGACAAATTACTTTTAGAAATAATGTGATCTATCATAGTAATCTTGCAACTGCCTATGGTTTTAACGACATACCAATACATGATCACAATAATCTGGATATACCAATAACAGTAACCGATTCAGATTTTGTAAGTATTAATTCTACAGGTGCAGACGGTCCAAGAAATGCTGACGGCTCTCTTCCAACTCTTAAGTTTTTACATCTAGCTTCGGGTTCTAAATTGATTGATACTGGAGTTAATGTTGGTTTGCCTTTCAATAGTAATGCTCCTGATCTAGGTGCTTTCGAAACCAACTAATTAAAAAAGTCAGACTCAAATATCTATCTCAGAAATCTTTATAAACATATATCATCAATAATAATCATTAATATTTTTGAGGTGTAATGTTTTTGTCATTATCGAATAAATCTAAAAATATTATCTTTGCATGTTTTGTAGCGACATTAGTCTTATCTATAATTTTAATGGACAACAATTCATACGATATCGGATATGCAATCAATATATATCAAAGCTTCTCACCCACAATAAACAGTTTCTCCTCGCCAAATTCACTAAATTTCTCTTCAACAGATAGCACAAAACCAATAGCATTCTCAATAAGCGATGATGCAGTATACAAGACAGCATACGTGAGTATTAATGGAACAGCATGGCAAAACTTTACACTAACAGGAACAGTATTAAACGGGAATTGGTTGCAATCAAACACTATAGGAACGTATGATATACCAAGAATAAATATTCCAAATAATACTGGCACAGACAATTACATCATCGTATATTCATGCACTAAAAATAGTACAGGGAGTACAATAACATGGAATTGTCATGATAATAAGTGGCAGATAAAAACATTCAACACAACAAAAAAAGATATCAGCAATACAAACACAGAAACAACTACTAAAACGCCTTCTCACCCATATATTGCAGAAGTTACAGTAAACACTTATGACACAACAGAGAACACTCTACCAGAATTGACCATCGACAATAATCTTTCAGATGCCAGTCGCTGGAGTGGTGAGGGCGATGGCGCGTGGATTAAGTATACTTTTAAAAATGTTAAGCAGGTAACTGGAATAAACATTTTATTCTATAAGGGCGGCACCAGAGTAGCAAGATTCACATTAGAATATTCTCTAGACGATATTATTTGGACCAAAATAGGAGATTATGCATCAAGCGGAACCGCTACAACGTTCGAATCATTCTCATTCCCTATCGTAACAACAGAATATTTCAGAATAACAGGACACGGAAACACAGAAGCGGCAATGGCAAATTGGACAAGCATAATTGAAGCACAATTCATAAACACTACAACGTCGACATGTATTCCTAAAACATGTAATTCATTAGGATACAATTGTGACAGTTGGTCGGACGGATGCAACGGGACAATAAATTGCGGAACATGTACTGATGGACTTACGTGTTCAAATAATATCTGTGTGAATTCTTCCTCCGGTAGAACATTCTATGTCTCTAATTCAGGAAGTGATTCTAATCCTGGAACGCTTGCACAACCCTGGGCGCACCATCCATGGATGAGCACTTGGACAGGAAATGTTGTTCTTATTCCTGGCGATACTGTTTATATGAAAAGAGGAGATACTTGGAGTATTGCAAATCCTTCTGCTCCATTTATGACAGTTGGACAAAGTGGAAGTTCTGGATTGCCTATCACAACAACAGCGTATGGAACTGGTGCTAAACCACTTATTCAGATTACTGGCGATTATAATTATCCTGTTATTAAAGGTCTTGGTAAATCATATATCACATTTGACAATCTTGAAATTAAACATTTCAGTGCAACTCCTGATTCGGATAATGGACAAGATGGAATTTATTTTGCTAAAGATTCAAGTCTAAATGTTCCACACGATTGGATTATTACAAACTGTGATATTCATAATATCCCAGAAACATGTATATCTGGTCTTGATGATTCTTATAATATTATAATTGGGAATATATTAGCTACTACCACTGCAACAAAAACATCTTATAGCAATCAGATTTATGATTGTGGTTATGCTGGTGTTATGCTATTGGGACGTAATCCTTTGACAAATCGTTCTGATTTTAATGTGTATTACAATTATATACATAACATAGGTTCTGACACGTTGAATGCAGATGCTTATGGGATTGCTTTTAGTTCAAATACACAACACACAGCAGCACAAGGACATTCGTCAGGATGGCCAGCTTATTGTACGGCAAGATATAATTATATTGATAATGTAACTTCACACACTGGAATTGACTCTCATGGAGGGAGTTATATATATTTTCAAGATAATTATGTCAAGAATTGTCATGCCGGGATTGTTCTTCAGGCAGCTGATAGAACTTATTGTGATTCGGCTTATATGAATCACAGTTATATTGAAAGAAATATTGTTGAAAATTCTGGTAATGATCCTATGGGTAATCATAAGTTTATAACTGTAGTAGCAGAAAATGTTTTATATAGAGCTACTGATTGCCATGTGATAGATAACGTTCTTTTTTATACCACAAGACCTTCGTCTGAAACTTATGCATGGGGAATTCTTATGTATAATGTTGACGGTGTGACAGTAGAAGGGAATAAAGTATACAATGGTCCGATTGGTGATGCTGCCGCAGGTATAGGTGTTAGTTCTTCGGGAAAATCAAAAAATGTTATAATCAAAAATAATTGGGTTGATAATTGGGATCAGGGGATTTATTTCCCAAGTGATTATATTGAGGGAAATATAGCCATAAATAATAATACTGTTCTTTCTCATCAGAAACCTTTTGCTGTATATGATGGAACACTTATTTCAGGAGATTATATTTCAATTTATAATAATAAGTTTTTAACTTTGGCTACAGCTCCTTATCCATATTCAATTGATTTGGGCGGAGTAACATTAGCTGGAGGAGCTTCTCTTATTATTGAGAATAATACAGTAGGAGTTACATCAACCAGCGCGTCTGGAATATATATTCTTGCACCTGCTATAATTGCTGGCACATTTACGTGTGATTATAATACATATTGGAATAGTACACGTGCTACTCCATTTTATTTATCTGGTACGGGTCGTACTTGGATAGAATGGCAGGCTCACGGATATGATATTCATGGCTTAAAATACTAAAATTCTATTGTGAATGATTGGAATTCATATGCTTTGAATCTAGTTTTAAGAATCAGTTTCTCCATAATTAATGCTAAGCAATAGAATTGACAACAGATTATTTATATAATCCTGTAATTGGATTACCTGATTTAATTGCATTTGAAAATGCCGATAATTTTCTCTCAATTGTTTTTCCATTATCTTTTTAAATGCCGACGTATAGAGTATTTTTGGTGAGTTGTTTTGAAGAGTTCGAGGAATGTTTTTGCGGTTTTGATTGTCGCATTTATTGCAATCAGTGCCATTATCACTATGTTATTTGCTCCAGCTATCATGAATAATTTCTCTGACGCTGTAGGCTTTACCGCGCATTCAGTATATCCAAGTTTTGCTGCTCCAGAATCTAGACTTACTATCAATGGAAATACATTGTCCGTATCAGATTATGCAATATACAAGACAGGATACTACAGTATAAACGGTGGAGCATGGCAAAATTTTAGCTTGTCAGGAAATACATTAAGCGGAAACTGGATAAGCAGCACAGCAACGTATACTCTACCAACATTCGGAACTGGAGAAAGTTATATAGTAATATACACATGCAGCAAAACTAGCGGAACTTGGGATTGTCATGATGGAACAACAGGAAAATGGCAACTACAAATAATAAACAATACAGTTCCATCCAACTCTCTTTCTCCAATAATTAATTTCATTACTCCAACACCAAATAATGCCGCAACAATAAATACATCAAGTGCAGAAATAACTGCAAACATAGCAGATGATTCAAACACAATATCATCATGGATAGACTTCGACAAGAGCCTAGTAGGATATTGGAGCATGGACTATTATAATTCCAATGGAATTTATGACAACTCAACATACCATAACTTCGGATCGTTTACTAGCGGATTATCGATGAGTAATATTGTTACAGGAGTTAGGGGTAAGGCTTTAAGTTTTGATGGCGTGAATGATGCTCTTAATTTACCTTTGAGTACTAGTGTTGCTGGTCGTAGTGAAATAACTTTATCTATGTGGGCAAACTTTTCTGATACATCTGATGCTCGAGCAATGTATAGTGATTATATTGCTGACGGTACTTGGAAGTTTGCATTGAACCAAGGATTTAATACTCCGAATAGATTAGATGTAGAATTTAGAAATACTAACACAGAAGATACAGGAACTAGGATATCATTAGTGTCTTCTGTGAATACTCCTGTTAATCAATGGGTGCATATTATCGTAGTATATTCAGTTTCGAATGGTTATGTTAAACTTTATATGAATGGTGTAGAAGTTGGAAGTACAACTACTAATATTGTTCCATTTACTTCAACAGCCAGTGCTGGAATCTTAATAGGCAATGATGGAGATCCATACAGTCCTGACGGATTCAGCGGTTCTCTAGATGAAGTAATGCTTTTTAGTAGAGCACTATCAGCATCAGAAATAAAAGCATTATACGATTCAAAAACAAATAATTTTGATGCAACACTTAACAGTTTGAATAATGGACAACACACATACACAATATATGCAATAGATGGACTAGGAAATATCGCGAATTCTGGTCAGAGAACTCTCAATGTAAATGGTGCTGTTAGTTGTACTTGTCCTAGCGATGGTAATGTGTGTACAGTTGATGCATGTGTTAATAATGTTTGCCAGCATACTCCTATAAGTGGATGTTGTACATCAAACTCTCAATGCAGCAGTACTCAAACTTGTACGAGTAATGCTTGCGTAAATAATGTACAATCAACAAACGACCTAATAATCAACGGTCAATCATTCCCTAGCGGAAAAGATATCTTGGTATCAACTCCGACAAATCTGAAATTCACCAATAATGCCATAACTGGTGTAGAAAGCGGCGGACATGGTCTTGTAACAGCTCCTGGTGAAGCAACATCTGCCCAGAATAATTATCTTGACGCAGCAACAATAACCGGTAATAAGATGACATTTGGAGTCTCTCAAGCAGAACAAGAAGGATTCAACGTAGGATTTAATGTAAACGATGTCATTCAATATAATTATTTTGATGCAACGCAAAGCACCGGTGCATACGGTGTAGTATTCAAATCCGGAAACCCTAACATGGCTTACTCTTCAGGAGGTTTTGCATATAACATCGTCAAGAATGCAAATATTGGTGTAAGAATAAAAGGTATGAATAATGTGAATATTTATGGGAATACTATCTATGATGATATTCATACAGGCAATTCAGGGTTGATATATATTTCATCAAATTCAGATGTGGCTAATTCTATAGCATCTACTGGAACTAAAATCAAGAATAATATATTCTATTCAAAAAATTCATTATATATGATTGCCGTCTATGATATACAGTCAGCATCCGACCTTCAATCTGACTATAATATCTTCTATTCAGAATCTGGCAATCCAATGTTTATATATCTTGGTTCATCTAAAACGTTTGCGCAATGGCAAGCGTTAGGTTATGATACACATTCGAAAGTCATCAATCCGAATTTTATTGATAATATCAATTTTGTTCCGAGTACGCGGCTTGATTATGGCACTAACTTAGGCACTGCATGGCAGGCAGGTCTTTCAGTCAATGCTGTATGGAGTCTTGGGTCAAATCCTACGACTACAAATCAGGACAGCACATGGCAGGTCGGAGCAAGAATAATAAATTCTGCTACTTGTTCTGTTACGAATTATACTCCTGCTCTTAATACTTTTTGTGATAGTAAATCTGTTACTGATAATTGTCATGTCAATAGTATTATGACTGGTACTTTGAACTGCATATCTCCTCAGACTTGTGGTGGCGGTGGCACTGCTAATGTTTGCGGAAGTTCTACTCCTCCACCTTCTGGTACTGATTCAACTGATCTTGGCGTTTGTTTAAGTGCTGGATATAATTGTGACACTAAAACTATTTCAGGAATTAGCAGGAATTGTGGGACTTGTTCCGATGGACTTTCTTGCACTAACAATCTTTGTGTAAACCCTACTAGTGGACAAACATTATATGTTGCAACGAATGGAAATGATAATAATCCTGGAACTTTTAGTCAACCATATGCCACCATAAACAAAGCATGGTCTACGATTAATGCAGGAGGTATTATATATGTAAGAGGAGGGACTTACACTTATTCCATGATGGGACAAACATCGCTAACTGGTAGAAGTGGGCAGACAGGAAAGATGATTAACATATGGAATTATCCTGGAGAAAAACCAATTATAGATTTCAGTGCTAACACATTCAGTACGCCAGTAAGAGGCATTGCTTTAGAGTACAGTAATTATATTCATATTAAAGGAATTAGAGTAACATCGATTAATCAACCTATCTGTACATCCACATATTGCCCTGCTCAATATGGTTTAATCCTTTGGAATGGTGTCAATAATTGCATTTTTGAACAATTAGAATTTGATCATATCGGTGGATGGGGGATTGTGGTTGGTGATACTAGCAGCAATAATTTATTTCTTAATATTGATAGTCACCATAATGCCGACCCTAACACCGGCTCATATAATGGTGACACTTATGGTTGGTCAGATGGGTTTGAAAGTGGTAGTCTCACTTCAACAAATAATGTAATTGATGGATGTAGATTCTGGTCTAACTCTGATGACGGTCTTGATCTAAGAAGAGCAGATGGTGTATATACAATCAAAAATACTTGGTCATTCTGGAATGGATATATTCCATCTACAGTAGGAACCGCATGGACTCAAGGCGGTGATGGCACAGGATATAAACTTGGTGGAAAGTCAGCTCCTCCAACAAGCAATATATTACGAACAATTACAAATTCATTAGCATTCGGTAATAGAGGATCAGGTTTTGATCCACAACCTGACGATCCTACACTCACGCTAGGCGTTGTCATGTATGATTGTACAGCATATAATAATGCAAGAGATTGGGGTGATGGGTTTGATGCGGGAGGATATAACAATCCTACTACTATAAAAAATTGTTTAGATTATAATAATCATGTTCACCCACCAAATCTTAATAGTGCTAATGTTATACATGATCATAATAGTTTTGATTTGGGTATAACAGTGACCGATGCAGATTTTGTAAGCGTGAATTCAGCAGGTATTGATGGTCCAAGAAATGCTGACGGCTCTCTTCCAACTCTTAAATTTTTACATCTAGCTTCGGGTTCTAAATTGATTGATGCAGGAACTCCAATCAGCGGTATTTCTTATTCTGGTAAGGCTCCTGATTTAGGTGCATACGAGACTAATTAATGAAGAATTATTCTTGATAATCAGTATATTTTTAAAGTGTTTATTTCATTATTCTTCTTGGTGAGTTGTTTTGCAGGATTCGAGTAATGTTTCGCTTTTAGTGATGACTGTTGTTGCGGTGGCCGCAATTGTTTCTATGTTATTCATATCTTCTTTTAGTAGTGATTCTATTGATTCTGTCGGTTTTGCTGCTCACGCCGTCTATCCAAGTTTTTCTGCACCTGAATCTAGATTCACAATTAATGGAAATGTATTATCAGTATCTGATACAGCAATCTACAAGACAGGATATTACAGTATCAACGGAGCTAATTGGCAAAACTTTACAATATCAGGAACAATACTAAGCGGCAATTGGTTAACTGGAACTGCAACTTATATATTGCCAAGTTTCGGCTCTGGTGAGAGTTATGTGGTCATCTATTCTTGCACTAAGAATGTTTCTTCGTGGAACTGCCACGACGGAACAGTCGGCAGATGGCAACTACAAATAATAAATACGACAAAATCAGGAAACAACGAAATCACAATACAAACACCAAATCACCCATACATTGCAGAAGTTTCGACAAACACGTACGACATTACGGGTGGTACGTTACCACAATGGACAATTGATGGCAATCTATCTGATGCGAGCAGGTGGAGCGGCGAAGGTGATGGTGCATGGATAAAGTATACATTCAAAAATAATATTCAATTGACAGGACTAAATATGTGGTTCTACAAAAGCAACACAAGAATAGCAAGATTCACACTAGACTATTCTAACGACGATAATGCGTGGACAAAAATCGGTGATTATTCATCAAGCGGAACGGCCGTGACATTCGAAACATTCTCGTTCCCAGTTATTACGGCTAAGTATTTCAGAATAACAGGACACGGAAACACAGAAGTAGCACAGCAGAATTGGACAAGCATAATAGAAGTGCAATTCATAAACAACACGCAAACACCATGCACGCCAAGCTGCGCAGGAAAACAATGCGGAAGCGATGGATGCGGAACAAACAACAACTGCGGAACATGCAGTTCAGGGACAGGAAAGACATACTACCTAGCTCCAAACGGTAAGGATTCTTACACAAGTACACAAGCCCAGAATCCAGCTACTCCATGGTTTACACTAGAAAAAGCATGGACAGCAATCCAACCAGGAGATACAGTATATCTAAGAGGCGGAACGTATAGATATACTTCTGAACAAAATCTTGATGGTGTAAACGGAGCTGACGGAAATCTCATCAATATATGGGCATATCCTTCGGATGCAACTCCTCCAATAATAACGAGAACCACTTTATGGGACTCCTCGCCAAATCAGGCAGGCATATGGTTTCAAGGCGATTATTTTCATTGGAAAGGCATAGAAATTACAGGATTTACGCAGGACGATTCGGTCAATTATATGTGGTATAGTTTTGTGGCCGAATATGCTAATCATAATATATTCGAATTATTTAACATTCATCACAACGGAATGGGATTTAATATCGGTCATGGTTCTACGGACAATTTAATATTAAATTGTGACTTCCATAATAACTACGATCCAATTACTGGCCCTGATCCTTATGGAAATTCTGACGGAATCGGATTTAATACTGATTTAGGAACAACAACAATAGTGCAAGGTTGCCGTTCTTGGGCTAACTCTGATGATGGATATGACTCCTTTGGATCAAAAGGCTTTATTTTATTTAATAATAGTTGGGCATGGGCTAATGGATATAGAGAAGATGGTATAACAAAAGGCGGCGATGGTAATGGATTTAAATTGGGAGGCTCATTTTCCACAGATCCTATTAATTATCCCACTACGCATCTAAGAACAATTAGTAATTGCCTAGCATTCGACAATAGAGAAGGCGGTTTTGATCAAAATACAGGACATTTTATATCATGGATTTACAATAATGTAGGCTATCATAATGCTGCTGGCCCTAATGCTGATGGGAGCCAGGTATGGAACCTAAATTTCCAGTTTGCTGAACCTACAAGTAATCCTCAAGTTGTTCATGAATTAAAGAACAATATTGCCTTTGGAAATCAACATCCTTCGAATGTACAGGCAAATTATGATAATTGCGATGAAGAACACAACACATGGGATGATGGATTTAGCGTTAGTTCTGATGATTTTTTAACTGTAGATTCTACAGGTGTTGATGACCCAAGAAATGCTGATGGAAGTTTACCGGACTTAGATTTCTTGAAACTTAGATCTGATTCTCCACTGATAGATGCAGGTGTTGAAGTCGGTCTGTCTTATAATGGTGATGCTCCTGATTTAGGTGCATTCGAATCCAGCGGTACAACAACTCCACCAAGTTGTAATCCGACATGTTCAAATTCTCATGGAACAACATCATGTTCTAGTTCAGGGACATGTCGACCTTCATGTTCATCTGGTTATGACGATTGCGATGGAAATACAGCAAATGGTTGTGAAACACAATTAGGGACGACATCAAATTGTGGATCATGTGGAGATGCCTGCTCATCGGGAACGTGTAATGGAGGAGTCTGCGGATCTTCTTCCAAAACTACGCTCACAATAGAGGGAAAAACCGTATATAATACCGATGATACATGGTCTGGAGTCTATATACCTAGAGATACTCCAACAAATTTTATTTATAGAAATAATCGCATTGATACTACTAGCACATACGGTTATATGTTGCAAGCAGGAGATGAGAGTGCGGGACCAACAAACAACATGCTCGACGGAGAAATCATATCTGGCAACTATTTTTATTGGCATGGTACAAATTTATATGGCTCTGTTCATGGAATATTCACAGGCTATCAAAAGGATGCTATAATCAAATATAATTATCTTGACAATGTCCCAATGGGCGCACCTAGAAAAGGATGGGGAATGGCAAATACTCCAGGCGCTGGCGGTGGTCTAGCATACAATATATTCAAAAATAATGGTTTAGTTTCTATCCCTGTAAAAGGAATGAAGAATGTGAATATTTATAATAATGTATTTTATAGCGACCAGCATATGTATGTAGGCGTCAACGATGGAACATGGAGAGGCTTCATAGATATTTATAGGAATACCGACCAGGATCCTCCTTCAGATTACTCAATTGGGACTAAAATTAAGAATAATATATTTTATACAAAACATCAGATTTACAATATAGATATATACGAAAGCGGAGATTTGACAGGTTTCGAAAGCGATTACAATATTTTCTATTGCGAAGATGGACCTCCAATATTTAGTTACTATGGTGCTACAAAAACATTTGCTGAATGGCAGGCTCTAGGTTATGATACACATTCTATCGTATTAAATCCAAACTTTATAGATACTGTTAATTTCGTTCCGCACTCGCGCCTTAATTATGGAACTAATCTAGGTACAACATGGCAGACAGGACTTTCAACAACAGCCACATGGACTGTAGGATCATCACCGACAACCACCAATCAAAATGATGCATGGCAAGTTGGTGCACGTATATATTAAGAAGGTTTAAATATACTTTCTCGTATATAAATCATTATTCTACGATCAATTTAAAGACGAGGTAACTTACAATGGAAATAATACTTAAGAAATATAAAAAAATTTCTGATTTTTGCTATGAATTGTTCAGAATTGCTGAACTTAAGCTTTACAATCAGAAGTTATCTAACAAGATTTACCCTAATTTTCAGAAACTCATTTATTCTATATGCTGTTACCTTAATACATCACGAATCAATCCGCGAGTCCGCTGAACCGTAATAATTTCTCTTTCAGATTTTTTTCATCCAAGAATCTCTCGCTCTTATATGTGCATAGATCTACTATCTTGCCTAAATCTTCATCACTCATCTTTCGCCATATGCTATCTGTCAACTCAGGATATTTCTCCCTAAGATATGTCACAACTATGCATGTCAAATACAAGTCATCCATGTAGCCAAATATCCCATACACTTCTTCAGGCACTAGATCATTAGGCACCAACAGATAACCTAATGCAGCATTTATCATTATCCTCGCCTGCCTATCTACTGTGTCGTCCTCAAGTGCATTACATAGTAGCTGTATCAGATCAGGAAAATTTAATAGTTCTCTGTCAAAATCTTTTCCAGAATCCTGGACATTCTTTAACTCCTCTTTCATATAGTCAATGAATGTTTTCTCCATAGTATATCTTAGATCAGGGTATTTTAAAACTTTTCGATAAAAAGGATATCGAAATTCCATTTTATAACCGTATATCGGTAAGATGCTATATCCGTCAAAGTTATTGCCCTAGCGAAGCGACATAACCTCGACGCAGGTAGTAGCTATCGTGCCGTTTTCAGAGCTATTTAACGGCTCATAAATAGCACTCTTTTTAGGAGAAGTAGATATTGTTGAAATTTATGGACATAAAATTTTCCATTGCATCCTTGCATAATTCCTGTATTCTGTGGATCTTATAAAATATTTCTTTGTCTTTTGATACTATTTTTACTTGGTTCAGCTGAATTTTTGCTTCATCCATCTTATTCTTGTCTAGCATACTTTCAAGTATCTTAATCAGTTCATTTATTATATCGTGGTCCTTCTGCGTGATTTTCATTTCTCTCATACTATATATTGTATCGCCGATGCTTTCTATCTTCTTAACTATATCTTTTAGAAAGAATAAATCTTCCCTGCTCTGAATGCTATTTTCCTTCCTTAATTTTTGGCTATTCATGCATGCAAAAAGTATTCTCTTAGATAAATGATATAATTTATCTATAGACTTTTCAGTATCTTTTATATTTTGTGTATCCTTATTAATCAGAGATGTCGTCATGAATTTTAAAAGATATATCATTCGATGCATTATATGATTCAAGTTGACGTTTATATCATTGAATAAGAACGATATCTCTATGGATCGTTCGTCTTCATGTGTTATGTCATATCCTTCCAGATATCCTAAGATGTTTCTTAGGGCAATGATTTTTTCATAATCCGTCTTCTTTGATATTATTTTTAGCTTGTCGACGTTTCTTACATAGCAGAATACTATAAATTCATTAATATTACGTATTTCTTCTAATAATATTATTATTTCTTTTTTTTCCTTCGATACAACATCAGTTTTCTTTATAATCAGTTCATTATTATCTGTCTGCTCTATAAATAAGCTATCTTTATTCTTTAATCTATTACTGATGATCCATTCTTTAGGCAATGATATCGCATAGGATCTATGACCGACTAATTGTATTTTTCTTGAATCCATTTTCTGCTTTAATCCCCTTGACTGATATAAAGCATGTTCTTTATATAAATGTATTGATGCTATTTACTTATATTCATGCTATATACTTTATTCAGCATAAGTATATATAATTTGTCTCACTACTGTTTATCATGGGTGAGTTAACTAACAAATTATTTTTGGATTCCAGGAAGGCAGAAGAATTGCTTGAAAAAGGATATTTAGGCGCGGACTTGCACGTCCATAGTTCAGCATCATCTGATGTCATACCTTCTCCAAATGTTCAACCCGAAGCAATTATACGAAAAGAAAAGTCTCTAGGGCTATTGCCGATGATATCCGATCATGATACTATGGATGGATTGCTTTCTCTTGACAGTTCAAATGCCCTTGAAGTTTCCGGAGTGGAAATCAAGATTAAATCCCCTGATATAGGTCATACTATTCACACGAATATTTATGGATTGAAAACTGCGCAACTCAACGATCTGGAAAACATAGCATTATCTGGTAATATTAGAGAATTTATATCTTATATAAAAAATACCAGATTACCATTCCAGTACAATCATCCATTTTGGTGCGAGCCTGATGAAAAATTGAATATTTCTGCGGTAAAAGAGATTGCTAAAGAATTTCCAGTTATAGAATTGAATTCTGGCAGAATAAGATCATTAAATGATAGTGCGTATAGACTAGCTAGAGAATTGGGCAAAGGTATAACGTCTACTACCGACTCGCATATTGGAGAACCTGGAAAAGCTTTAACGTTAGCACAAGGATCAGATTTCTTCGAATTCTGGGATAATGTGATTCATGGCAATTTATATGTGATGCGCTACGATATGACTATCCCGAGAGTAGCTCACGAAATAGAAGCACGCATATTGCAGTATATGGATTGCGATGTTTCGGAATTTGCAAAAAAAGATTGGAAAACAGGAATACGATTAGCGGATATGATGCTCGGGCATTTAACTAGCGAGATATATAAAAAAAATAACGCGTTAAAAAAAATAGTATCATTTGCTGCAGGAAATATCATAGGTCCAAATATTGCAGCTGCGCTTCTTATCATTCCGCAGAATATTACCGCGTATGAAATAAACAATATGAAAAAATTTGAAAAGAATTCACCAATAGGGCGTCCTACTATACAATATCAGGAATCGCTTAGGGTGATTCCGAAATCAGAAGCAATAAATTATGTGTTTTGACGATTGTGATAGTATAGAATTTTGTTCCAAGATTGAATAAAAAGGTTGGGGGCGGAGCAGATGATATACGTGAACAAATTTGGAATACTAAAGATAGTAGATGAATCAGATTACTGGTATGATGAGATACCGGAAGAAACAATAGAAATTCTGGATTTTATAGAGTCAAATAAAATATGATGTGGGGGTGGGAGCGTGCGCTAATGAAAATATATAGTTTTAAACCTAGAGTCGGACCTAGAGAATCCTTAACGCGGCAAGAAGACGTACGAGAGGACTTGATCCTTATTAAAGGAAGATTTTATTACATCGATGATATTGATTCGGTCCAATTTTTTTATTAATGACATTTTGTTAATAAGCAACACCTATTAGCTATAATTAATGATTTATATAAATATTTCTAAAATTGCTGAGTGTTTAGATTATCAAAGGCAATATATTTATAAAATTCAGATAATACCTATAACCATGATAATCAAACAGGTGCCTGAAGATTTTATCGTCCAAGAAATACCGCTCAAGGAATGGGATGATGATGGACCATATGCAGTATTCAAGCTTTCTAAGACCAATTTAAACACCGAGCAAGCGATTGATATTGTCGCAAGAAGATTTCATCTGCCGCAAAACACAATTAAATATTCCGGCACTAAGGACAAGCATGCTAAAACTTCACAATATATCAGCATCCCTAACAAGACAGGGATAATAAACATAAAACTTGATGAAAAAAATCTTAAATTAGAACATGTCGGATACAGTGATGGACCGTTAAGTCTTGGAACATTGAAAGGCAACAGGTTCATAATTACCGTCAGGGAATTGGACAAGAAAGAGCATGAAAATCTTTTGATTCGAACATCAAAAAAATCATCCATTAAAATCCCGAATTATTTTGATGAGCAGAGATTCTCGAGCAATAATTACAATATAGGATTAAGTATCCTTAAGAAAGACTATAAAAAAGCTGTAGGATATATGTGCGAAAGCAGCAGCGTATATGCCGATACATCCACTGTCTATCTTGCAGCCCATCCGAATGATTACATCGGAACATTACAGCATGTATCAAAAAAGACTTTACTTATATTTATCCACGCTGTACAATCATTCATATTCAACGAAGCACTATCCAATATCCTGATAGAAAATGCTTTGAAGAAAGGGATAGAGTTCTATATAATTCCTTACAGCATAGGAAGATTGGTATTCTATGAAAACTACGAAGATTATGAAGACCTGACTGAATCTCTGGAATTGATAGGATTCGACACTAAAAGCCTGAACCATCATACAAAACAACTACTGGAAGAATCTGGACTCATACAGAGAGACTTTATCGTCAGAGCATTGCCTGATCTGAGTGTCGAAGGGACAATAAGAGAATGCTTTGTTGAAGTGCAAAATCTCGAGACAGAGATAATGGATGATAGGACGATACTAGAATTCGAACTTCAGAAGGGCGCGTATGCGACGATTGCTGTGAAGGCATTGTTTAATTGATTATAATTAAATTTATATATAATCGCGAGCATGATACATTCATGAAGCGCATGCATAATCCAGCGATTCTAAAATATCTTACACTAGCATGTATCATATCTATAGTCTGGCAGATATTCGGTGGCAGACAATACCGCTACATATATGATTTCCCGATAATTTTCGGAATGAATCTCTATACATTATTTGCATGGGCATTAGGATTATGGGCCATCATAATCTGCTATGATTATATAGAACATAAACTCAAATTAAAATCTTTCACAACACGATTCGTTGTATTCATATTATTCTACTGGACAGCATTAATAATCGCCGAGACTATAGCATTTCATTGGATAGGCTTCAAAGATCTGGCAGTAATAAATTATCCTGGTCTTCCGATATGCAACTGCATACATGGACCGTGGTGGATGAAGATAGTCTATGCATGTATGGGCCCGATAATGTATTCGACATCTAGATGGATGAAGATAAGGAATGTGTTTGATAAGAAGCAATAATATATCAGTTTATTTGAAATACATTCTTATGGTTGCTCTCCTTTCCCTGACAAGAATCTTTGCGTGTGTCTTTCATCCTCTATAAATACGTTTATCACTGAACTGTTCTTCTTGAATTTTTCAATCAAGACTTTTATATCTAGTTTAGGATCCTTGCGCACATCTAACGTTATTATCAATCTGCCATCCTTGCCTACGCGGGTATTGACCGAGTCTACGATATATTTTTCTTTTGCTACAAAGTTCAATATCTCGCCTAATACTCCTACCTTGTCTTTTACGTCGACACGCAAGGGATCAGTCTGTACTTCTTGACGCAACGCTTTAAATTGCACTTCCTTAGTCATATCGCAAGTATATATGTTAGGACAGTCGACCCTATGTATCACTATCTTGCCATCTTTCGTCTTGAATGCCCTAACCTTATCTGATTGCCTAGGAGTACAGCATTTAGGTATCTTTATATCATATTTCTTTCCTTCAATAAGCATTTCATCAGGAAAATCTGTATCTTCATCTAATTCGGATAAGTCATGTTTCTTTACATGAATACCTGCGTCAATATTCAATGCGGAACGTATCTTCGTCCTAGTGTGTGCTGATTTGACGAACGATAACCATGACCGTGACGGCATAGCATTTTTCTGCGTCAATACATCCACAACATCTCCAGGACTTAAAGTATAATCTAATGGGACGACTACGCCGTTGACTTTTACCTGCTTGCAATGATCGCCTATATCTGTATGGATCGCATATGCGAAATCTATCGGTGTAGCGTTCTCACACAATGCTATAGGATCTCCTTTCGGTGTAAAGACAAATATCTCTTTCTCAAACAAGTCTATCTTCAACGATTCGATGAATTCTTGAGCATTGGCACTATATCTCTGCCAATCCAGTATCTGCTTCATCAATGCGACGTGCCTGTCGAATTTCTTATCTTTTTCATCGCCCTTATATCTCCAGTGTGCGGCCACACCCTCTTCTGCAGCCGCATGCATATCCTTAGTCCTTATCTGTACCTCTAATGCGCTGCCATGACCGATAAACACTCCAGCATGCAATGATTGATAACCGTTAGCTTTTGGAGAAGCAATATAATCCTTTAATCTTCCAGGCATAGGCTTCCATAAGTTTTGTATTATTCCTAGAACCTTATAACATTCGTCTACAGTACTGACGACTATCCTTATCGCCATTAGATCATATATCTCATCGAACTGTTTTCCTTCACTCATTATTTTTTTATATATGCTATAGAAATGTTTTGCTCTACCTTCGATCTCACAATCTATGCCGTGTTCTTTCAATACTGTCTTAACACGGCTGATTATCTTTATTATCTCTTCCTCGCGTTCTTCACGTTTCTTCGCAACTTTTTCTTTCAATTCTCTATATTTATTAGTCTCTAAGAATCTGAACGATAAATCTTCTAATTCGCCTTTGATGTTGTACATACCAAGCTTGTGCGCTATCGGAGCATATATCGTCATCGTCTCCGTAGCTATTATCCTTTGCATATCATCTGGAAGATATTTCAGAGTTTTCATGCTCTGTAACCTTTCCACAATCTTGATTATTATTACTCTTATATCCTTAGAACTTGCCAGCATTATCCTGCGTATATTTTCAGCCCTACGCTCTTCTTCGGCTTCAGGACTGAAATTCTTATCGACATTCCTTAGTCTGGACAAAGCTTGTATCATTGACAATGTATCGTTGTCAAATTCCTTCTGAATGACTTCCGGCTTCACATTCGCCTCTTCAAGTACAGCAAATAACAATCCTGCCGCAATAGTGTGTGAGCCTATCTTCAGATCTGCTAGCATCATCGCTACATTATACGAATGTGTAAAGAAATCTTCTCCTGACAACCTCTTCTTTTCATGCAATGCATCGTAAGAGAATTTTAGCGCCTTTTCGATAAGCGCTATATTAGCGTTAGGATTGTATGATTTAATCTTAGTCAGCAACTCTGTTTTCTTCTGTTCCAAACCCTTCTGTTCTAAATCCTTTTGCGAGTCCGAGTCATTCATTTTTGCTCATCAAATCTAAAAATCACTTTAATTGACAAGTTTAAATCGACTTGCCGATTCGACTGACTGTCTTGACTGACTACTTCTTCAGAATCTTCAATATATCTTTGTGGACTTTCTCTATAGGCTGCTTGCCGTCTATCACGTATAGAATTCCTAGTTTCTTGTATTCCTTCTTTAATGGCTCTGTCTGTGAATGATATATGTCTAGTCTGTCCTTTATAGCTTTAGGAGTATCATCATCTCTTTGGATCAATTTGCTCTTATCGTCATCGCATAATCCGGCCACTTTAGGTTTCAAAGTTATTATATTATAATTTTTTCCGCATTTCGGACACATCCTTCTGGATGCTATCCTTTTTATTGATTCGGCTTCTGTAAGGTCTAGTTCTATCGCTGCATCTATCTTGAAATTTTTCTTTGCAAATACCCATTGTATCTCGCTTCTAGGATAACCATCGAATATTATACCATTCTTGTCTTTATTGTCTTTGTATACGTTTAATGCTATAGCATTAGTTATTTCGCTAGGCACTAACTCGCCTCTAGCCATTATCTCTTCGACTTTCTTGCCGATTGCACTCTTATTCTTGATCTCTTTCCTCAATTCATCACCCATCGACATATGATATAATTTGAATTCCTTCTCTAGAAAATCTGCTTGTGTACCCTTGCCTGATCCTTGTGGTCCAAATAATATTATATTCATAAATTCACCAACCTATTACTTGTTTTCTATTTTATGTTTCTGATTGTTTAGCGACCAGAGAGTCATTTTTATTATCAGTATTGCAGACATCATCGCCTAGCGAGCAATCGATTTTATAGTCGATCACAAATAACTCGGCATCCAATTGATTTAAGATTGATGCGAGCGTGATGATGTCAACGTCATAAACATGCTAAACAAAAAATCTTGAAAATCTGATAATTCATCCGAAATACTGCTTTGTTCCTTTACGAGCATCTTCCCTGTTGTCAGTCTTCCATGACTGCTGCATCTTCTTCACTATCTCAAGCATCTCAGGCTTTACTGCTTTAATTTCTTCATGCACAAACTGTATCGTGGATAATGAATCCTTCTCATCATTCGTAATTTCTGCTTTCAATATCTCTCTATGTGTTATGATTATGCGTTTATACAAATCAAATAGCTTCAGTTTATCCGCATCACTGAATGCGTTGCACTCGTATAATGCATGAAATTCTTCCGGCTGAAGTATCTGTTGTATATTCTTTAGATAAAATTCTAACACTTCAGACATCTTGTGGAGTATCATCATAGGCGTGATGTTTTCATCAGGCATATCATAGATTCTTTTCAATTCAGCAATATTTTTTATAGGTATAGATTCTACTTTTGATGCTCCTTTTTTACCTTCAACCTTCTTATTCCCTGTTTCCTTAACGCCTGCCTTATTTGTTTTCGCCATACATATATGTATTAACGGCTTATTTTTAAAGTTGACGAAAGAGTAATCTAAAAAGAATCCAAGATGACCGGGGTGATGGGCGTGCTCAGAAGCCGGAGTAAATTTATAAAAACACACAACATCTTGATAGTATGACATCAGCATCCAAGCTTTCAGCCGAATTGAGAGGCGAACTTCTTAAACTTAGAAATCTGTCTCATGATTCTGAAGTATATGAATTGTTGGACCTATTATCTGCTGAGCCATTTCAGGAAAAATCATTCATGGAGATAATCAACAAGGTTCTTAACGATTATGATATGCTATATGAGAACACTCATCCTAAAAAACCTCAAGATTCACTTCTACCGATAATCACAAATGATGCAAGGTATCCTAAACTTGCAGAAGACGTAGATCAGGCATACAAAGAGTTGCAGCAGATAATAAAAACCATCAAAAAATCGTCCGTGAATGATAATTATCTAATATCTTGCCTGAAAACATTAGTGGAACGCACTAACAGCATCAAAAATAACAAAGATCTGAAAGATAGAATATTGTTGACGGGGAAAAGACCTCAGAGACGTTCGAATTTCTTAAAAAGATTTTTAGCCACAATAGGCATAATAACTACTGTAGGAACAGGCACTATAGCATCGAATGCTGGAACAACGAATAAACCTATAACAGAAACAATCAAGCCTGAAGTGTTCAATAGGGCTGAAGCTGAAGGGATACCACTTAGTGAAGCGATGCGCAGGATTGAAGCTGAAAAGATTGCGCAAGCAGAAAAGGATAAAAAAGATGCTAAGGAGAAAGCCCAAAAATTCCAGATTGAGTATAACTCTGTCATGATAAATAGAAAAGACATTATAACAAAGGTGGATATAATACTCTCTAGATTGAAGATTCCTATATCATATCTCACTCCGGAGGATATCAAAGCCTTGATATGGCAAGAATCTCGCTTCAATCCAAATATCAAAAGTCTTGCAGACGCGTATGGTCTGATGCAAGTGACAGAGAAATCGTGTCCAAAAAATATATCGTGGGAAGAATGTAAATCCAATATAAAGAAAAATATTGAGGCAGGTCTTAGGATACTTAAAGAGAAAGAGGATTTCTGCAAAAGTTATTATGGCACTGACTGGTTCACATACAGTACTGAAAAGAAGAGGGAAACATTGTATGCAATATATAATTCTGGAGAAGGATCATGGGAAGCACATGGCGGAAATCTTGCTGCGATGAGACCTGAGACACAGACGCAGGTCGCAACTACTACTTACTATCTCAAGCAGACCAAAAATATATAGTGATATCAGAATATTATCCAGCAATCATAAACTTCAATAAATCCTTCATCTAACAGCAACATTTTTAAACATTCTTCCATTGATATACATGGACGTAAAAGCACGTCTAAGGTGTTTTCATGAGAACTATAAAAGATATGAATTTCGATTATAAAAAAGTGTTAGTCCGAGTTGACTACAATGTCCCATTGGATGCTGAGGGTAATATTGTTTCTGATAACAGGATCAGAGAGAGTATTCCAACAATCAAATACATTCTTGAACACAACTGTAAACAGATAATTTTGATGAGCCACTTAGGAAAGCCTGATGGCAAGTTCGTTCAAAAATTGACTATGGATAAGGTTTGTGAGAGGCTTGAAAAGCTTCTAGACATAACCATTGTGAAGATGGATGACTGCATAAATGTAAACATTCCTGATGCTAAAATAATCTTGCTTGAAAATCTAAGATTCCACTCCGAAGAAGAGGCTAATGATGATAACTTCGCTAAAAGATTAGCAGTCTTAGGCGATGTGTATGTCAATGATGCATTCGGTACGATGCATAGAGCACACGCATCAACTGCTGCAATCACAAAATTCTTGCCTGGATGCATCGGATTTCTGGTCGAGAAAGAATTGAAATATCTTGATCTGACATATGCTGAAAGACCATTCATCGCAATACTTGGCGGTGCAAAGATTAGTACAAAGTTCGGTGTGATAAAAGAACTCTTGAAGAAAGTCGATTACTTGCTGCTCGGTGGAGCGATGATATTCACATTATACAAGGCCAAAGGATACAACGTCGGCAAAAGCCTTTACGAAGAACAATTCTTGGCTGAAGCGAAAATGTTATTGAATAATGAAAAAGTGATTCTGCCAGACGATATAGTTATAGCTAAAGCTATATCTGGCGATGCAGAGACAATGGTCGTCCCAGACTTTGACATGCCCGATGATTGGATAGGCCTAGACATCGGCCATGAATCCATCCAGATATTCAAGGATTATATCAATAGGGCAAAGACAGTGTTCTGGAACGGTCCACTCGGTTACTTCGAGATACCAAAATTCGCAAATGCGACAAACGAGATTGCAGAATATTTAGCAAATAGCGGAAAAGTCGTCATAATCGGTGGCGGAGATACAGAAGATGCTATTTCACCATGGAAATCGAAGTTCACACACGTGTCAACTGGTGGCGGCGCTAGTTTAGAATTCGTATCCGGAAAAGAATTGCCGGCGATACGCGCATTGAAAGAGAACGAAATTGAATTTCATGATGTAGTATGATTCTGAAATAATAAAAAATTCTACATCTTACCAACAAATACATTAAGAGTTTCGCAGGAATCTCAATCATGAAACTTCGACTTGCTTTTCGTCCCTTGACGCTTATCTCTGCCTTTCTCATCTATTCGCAAATATCGGCCCTTGTCTAAGATGTGTTTAACTATCAATGTATCTTCTTTCTTGAACAATCCATATCCGAGATTTTCATCTCCCTCATTCTGCACGAGTACAAGACCTTCGTCCAGACCATTAGGATTCTTTGCTATAGATTCAGATAAGACATTCCTTCCACAAAGAAACATCCATTCAGCCTTCTTATTGACGAATACTTTTTTTGATTGCGCATCCGGAAATCTTGATATCATGTCGATTAATGCGGGACTTGGACTGAAACCCACCTTCTCTTCGCCAAGAAATAATCCTGCCGAGTATATGTCCCTGTTTATGCCGTTCTTTATCGCCCATAATCTCTCTTCGGCCTGATAGAAATTCCTACCGAACCTATGTACGTCAGTCATATCTACATCAGTGAATTGTTTCGTGAACTTATTGAATAACGATAAATCTTGCGTCATGATACCAAGAATATGGAAGGGGTTTATATATTTATAGGATTATTATTCTAAAAAATTACGTAGAATACTATTGTTTTCTCTTATTCTTACTTCTTATCTTTGGAATCTTTATCCTTGGATTCCTTACTGGTCTTCTCTGCATCCTTGCCTATCTTTTCTATGCCCGCAGCTGCTATCGGGTCTATCTTATCTAGGCCAACACCTAGGGCCGCCATCATGTCTTTTCTAGTAAAGCATTCGCTGATTTTTGCAGCAAGATCAGGCTTATTATTCATAGATAACCATGATTCGAAATCATTATGCTTCTTGTTCACATACTGCTCGAATTCCTTGTCAGTCATAGTCACCAGTTCTTCCAATAAATCCTTCTCGCTCATGAGTAATACTCCGTTCCTTAACTTGAAGTATTTCTCGATAGACTTATCCTTATGCCTTGCCAACTGTTTTGTTATTGGCTTCTTACTTATGAACTGTATCTTAGATGCCTTCTCAATAAGCATCACCAATAGGAATAATACCACTATGTATACTCCTATTATTATGAAATCCATATAGACTTCCTTGAATGATGATTCGAATACCGTCAATTTCTTCAATAATTCTGAGCATACCACATAAGGATTATATCTTGCAATACTCTGTATTATCGGAGACATGCTCTCTAGAGGCAATATCAAATTTGATAAGAATAATAATAAACTGCCTACACTGATGCTTGCCATCGTCACAGCATCCTGATTATTGAACATGTAACCTATCAACATTCCTATGAGTGTGAATAATGATATCGCACCGAGTATCAATACAGCTGTCAGAAGCAGATTGCTGAATATGGCTGTACTAAGGAAATAATATGCTAGCGCCAATATAAATACTAATTGTAGTAGTACGACAATAAAGCTGGTCAAGAATATCGACATTATAAATGTCATATCCTTTGTTGGCGTCGTGAAATTCCTGAAATATGCCCTGCTAGTCTTTTCCATTATTATCAGATTGCTGCTTAGCATTATGCCGATGAACACTATAATCAATATTATGAAATACGGGAATATGAAACTTATATTGCCTGACTTGCTGCTTACAGGCTTGATTGTCGTCTTTATAGGATTGACTATGCTTTGTGCATTAGTGACTTTCAATGCATTTATCTGAGCATTATTAGTCTCAATCAATGCTTTCAAATCATCAATACTCGTCTTTATTTCAGACAATGACTGGATATTCTGCTGTATACTCGTGCTCGAGTCGCCTGTAGCGGATTTTGCCTGCGATAATTTCTGATTAATCTTATCAACATTAGTTGATAATGTATCAAGCTGACTCAATAGATTAGTTAAATCAGTACTCGTAGTATTGCTTGTGCTATTTAGACTGGCTTGTGATGCAGACAATTGATCATTGAATGACGTATGTATAGCAGAAGGATTCCATGTAACGTTAGAATTAGCGGAAACCGCGTTACCGCTTGTTATCAAATCATTCGATATAGATTTCAATGAATCAGTATCTGTCTTCAATTTAGCAGATAAATCCTGTATCGGTCCCACATCTGCTGGTGCCACAGTAAAATCCAGGCTAGATAATTTAGATTGTACAGTATCTAATTTAGTTGCGACATCATTGACTGCTGTCTTTACTTTTATTATCCTGGCCAATTGCTCTGTATTGCTCTTCTTTGTACTGTCAATTACTGAAAGCAGATCATCGGTCATCTGATAACTCAATTGCGTGCTTGATATGGCTATCTTCGAAGAAACTGTATCAATCACAGAATACACGAAATTCGCCCTAGACTGGTCAACATAGAATTGTAGTTCATTAGTCTTATTATTATCTATCCGAAAATCATTAGGGAATATTATACATAGATGCACTTTGCCTTGCTGTATCATGTCAATACATTGTGTATCAGAAGTGTACTGTATCACGATGAAATTAGGATTATCAGAAAGTGCTTTGACAAATGAATTTGTCAATTCAGTTTTTTGATCAGCATAATAGCCAATGTTCAATTTAGATATTGTATTATTGTTGAATGCGAAACCTATCAGAAGCATTATTAATAATGGTCCGAAAACTACGACTAACATCGAAGTCTTAGACCTCATCAACAATTTCAAATTTTTTGCTGTTACCTTGAATACTTTCATGCGATTACCTTAAATAAATTCGGGGGTTCATTCACATTCACCTTGAAGCTTTATGCTTCTTATGATCCTCAACTTCCTCTCTTTCTTCAGCTTTAGATTGATCATTACCGGTTATATTGATGAATATTTCATCGAGTGATGGTCTTGTTACTTTAAGATCTACTATGGTCTCTTTCAGGTCCTCTAAACGTTTCATCAGTGCATTCAATACCATCTCAGGCTTTGAAGTGTATATCACCAATTTCGTTCCCTTGTCCTCTATCTTTGCAATATTTTTAGCTACTTCAGAATTCTTGATGCGTGATATCTCTTCATAATTTCCTGGGAACGTCTCTAGATGTATCTCTTCATTCTGTGAGAATCTCTGCTTTATCTCATTAGGAGTTCCGACGGCAAGCATCTTACCTTCTTTTAATATAGCTATCCGTGAACATAATGATTCTAATTCTGACAAGTGATGTGACGCCAATATTATCGTCGTTCCTCTCTTGTTGATCTTCCTTACGAGTCTCCATATATGATTTCTCAGCAATGGATCCAAATCTGATGTAGGCTCGTCTAATATCAATATCTTAGGATCGTGTATTAATGCGCAAGCTATATCTAGTCTACGTTGCATTCCTCCAGAAAGATTTTTGGCTAACTTATCTTCAGAACCTTGCAAATCCATGAGATTAATCAATGTCTGGATGTTGCTCTTCATGACTTCATTAGACAATCCATATAATGCTCCGAAGTACTGCAGATTTTCCTTGACAGTCAAAGTATTATAGAACGAGGGTACCTGTGCGGCCATCCCGATTATCCTCTTAAGTGAATCATTATCTCTGAATACTGACTTGAATCCTTTAGATTCTTCGCCATCAAGAAGATGTTCGCTCCTGAATGTGACTTCGCCCGCTTCAGGCTTCAAGAATCCAATCATTATATTCAATAATGTAGTCTTTCCAGAACCTGACGCACCTATAAGGCCTATTATCTCACCATTCTCTATCTCTAAATCTATATTATCTAGAACGACGCGCTTGTCAAATACCTTGCTTACCCCTTTTATCTTATATACTGGCATAGCCATAAATCCTAACTCACCTATCAACTACACCTATACGCCATATATATAAATATTTCGAAAAAGCAAAACTTTTCCGAAATATAAAAAATCAAGGATTTTTTAATATTCGGAAGTAAAGTGTTATTGAAAAAAATCAGCGCCTAGCGAATAACTTATCTTATTGCCGCCCAACGAGTTATAGAATAAAACATACATAAAAAAAATAGTTCGACAACTTAATAGACAAGATATTTATACGAGCGCAGCAAAATAATAAATAAACTTACTCTTCTGACTTATGTTTCACAGTCACTGTACCCTTCTCTGCCTCAACTTTCTCGACAGCAGATTTTGATGCGAATAGCGTCGTTATATCGTATTTATTAGTCACAGTGCCTGATCCTAACAACTTATTGCATTTCAAATCTTTCAAATCAATCGTATAAGCGTCGCCAATCTTTTTAGCTACACCGTTCTTTACCAATAGGTCAAGATGTGTCTCTATATAGAATAGGTTTATTGCCTTGACTTTTATTACGCCTTTTGATACGAAGCCATGCCTGCCGAAATATTTTTTGTCTTTCCAAATAGAAGGTTTCTTCTGGTCTGCTTTCTTACCAGTACCAGCCATTCCTACTCCGCCTTGATGACCGCTACCTCTATGTTTCTTATGGCTACCGTAACCATGTGAACGTTCACCACGGAATCTAGTTGATTTCTTTTTTTTGTTTAATGACATTTTGTTCCTCAACAAATATTAATTATTATTTTTATGAACATCAGTTGATATCTTTCATATCATCTTTTTTATCAATATATTGATTGCGTCTTTCCTGTAGCCTAATGCTCCCTTCAATGTGAATGGTGCCTTTATTCCTCTTCGACCGAATCCGCCTCTTGGTGGTGCTAAGTGGAAATAATTGACTAACTTACCCTCTTTCTTCAAGCCGCGCTTCTCGACAAGCAACTTATAAGTCTCTTCATCAAGTTCGCCGTAAGTGACATAATCCTTGCATTTCTCAAGCATGCCCATCAATACATCATTTTTAGGATATACTGAACAAGTATGTTTCTTGAATAGACGAAGCATCTGCATAGTGCTTTCAATCGTACCCTTAACATCATCTGTTCCTCTAAGCCTTATGATAGCAATTTTAGTCATTGTAATTATCCTCTTATGTGTTTTCTTATGCCTGCTCTTTCTTCTCAGCAGATTTATCAGGTTTTGGTCCATGTATTATCGATAGACTCTTATAATGTTTCTCCTGAACTTTTGTGCTGTTTAATTTTCTTAATGCATCTTCTAATGCTTTTACAACATTAATCATGTTTCTTGATTGTCCTCGAACTTTAGACCATATGTCTTGTATTCCTGCTAACTTTAAGACTTTTGCAACTTCCTTCTGAGATTTTAATCCGGTTCCTTTTGGTGCAGGCTTCAATTCAACAGTAACTGATCCACACTTTCCGATTACTTTGAATGGAATACTGTTTGGTTCAGTCCTTGCGTCAGCCCATGATCCTGATCCTCTTATTACTTTGATCAAGTTTAATTTTGCTTTCCTGACAGCTTTCTCTCTTGCTGGTACAGTCTCTTTAGCCTTACCAAAACCTAGACCAACATATCCATCCTTATTACCTACGACAGCATATGTTGAGAATTTCGGCTTGTTACCCTCTTTAGTCTTCTTCTGTGTCTGTCTGAAGACTCTTCTGGATCCACCACCGAATTTACCTTTGGATTGACCGATCATCAATAAGTCTGATTCAAGATTTGGCAATAACATGTCAACTATCTCTGGCTCAAGCATTGGCTTACCAGTCGCAATCACTTCATCCATAGTCGTTATCTGTCTAGACTTTACCTTCTTACCTAGTTCAGTCTTTGGCTGCCATCTATCTAAGTCAGTTGAGATCTTTATCGTCTCTATCTTCTCTTCCTCGATAGGAACAATCAATACTTTGTCTGTATCTTTATCAATTGGTTTTGGTGACATTTTTTTTACCTATAATCTATAATGTTAATTTTATTTAATTTTATTTCATAATCGTCATAATTTTTATTTCATCAATTTCTGCTTCAATTCATTGAAGTCTTTCTCAATGCTCGCGGGCGAATTACTAAATTTACCTAAACTCGCATATGCTGCTATATGTTTGCCGCTCAATCTGTCTGCTGCAGGGAATATATCATCAGATGCTGGAACTTCTAATCCATTATCCTTAGCACCCTTTACGGCTGCATATAATCTGGATCCACGTGGTTGTAATCCTAAATCTACAATTACTTTCTCAACACCCTTCTTCTTAGCCTTCTGTGCTGCCAACATCCCGTAAGGTATGCTGCTGGAAGATTTCCGGTTGCGTGCTTCCATCCAAGCTTCTTCAATTCGGTGCTGTTTGTCGTGACTACGACGCTGTCCCCTCTGTCTGAATAGTTTACGACTTGAACAATGATGTTCTTATTAGTCTTTCTGATGACTAATCTAGATATGCCGCTGACTAACATTTTAAGGCGCTTCCTATAATTTGTCCGTCCTTCTCTCTTCCTTCTGTATTGTAAAATTTTTATTACGTGTCTCATGTTAAAACCATTCTAATGTTTCATAAATATTATTTAACTATTGTTCTTGTCCCTGTTGATTATCTTTCTAGACTTCTTCACTGTATCGTTGTTTTCTACAACAACCTTTTTAGCAGCACTCTTGTCTAGCAATAGTTCATCATGCTCTTCTAAGTATAATTTTATATGTCTCTTACTTCTGAAATATCCGCCTTTACTCTTCAGATATAATTCTCTGTAAGCAAGCCTTGTTATTATTCCTTTCTCTAATAATAATCTTATGAATTCTCTCTGAACTCTTATCTTGAACATCCAAGTCTGTTTAGGCTTGAATCTTGCTGCGAACTTACCCTTCTTAGTACCTGGACCATCTCTTCGGCCTTTAGTCTTTTGCGCCGCAAGCTTTCTTGCTCTGAATCTTGAAGTGAAATTGCCTGGCTTCTTAATTATTGCGCCATCACCAATCAATAATTTTAGATCTCTCTTAGTTATAGCCTGTTTGATATCTTCCAATCTATCATCATCGAATGCTACTCTACCTGGTCCACAATTCAATATTTGTGCTGCAAGTCGCTTTTGAACTTTCAAATCCATGTTAATCACTCGTCATTTTAATTAGTTTAATATTTTAATCCTTGTAGTGTTTTAATCCTTATGCATCAATACATCATCCTTCTCTTTCTTTTCTTCGGCCTTCTGCTCTTCAGCTTTTTCAGCTGTATCTTCAGGAGTGTCTGATTGACTGGACTTCTTGGCTTTCTCTTTATCTTTCTCTTTCTTATCAGCTTTCTTCAAGGAATCTTCGATAGTCTTTTTCTTTCTCTCATTCTTTTCGGCTTTCTCTTTCTCTTTGTCTGCCTTAACCTTAGCTATCTTTGCCTTGAACTTGTCAGTCTTGATATTCAATACGATAACTTTCAACTGCTCAGCTTTCTCGATTATTTCCATTCTCTTCTTATTGCCTACTGTACCGCCAATCACTATTGCCTGATGCTTTTGAATTTTTTCAACTTCTTGAACATTATGTACTACAATAATTTCGAAACCTCGTGGATCCATTCCTCTTACTTCAACAGGACTTCTCCATCCTGATGAAACCGACCTACGATAACCCTTGAACTTATGTCTCATCTTTGACTGATGTCCTTTTGGTTTTCTCCATCTATCGCTTATTCTCTTTCTTGCACCGAAGTTCTGCTGCTTAAACTCTGGTTTCTTACCTTTGATTGTCTTTCGAACTTCCAACAATTTTTTCTTTTCAGTTTCAGTCATTTGACACCTTGATAATAATATTTTTTGCAACATCAAACCATATTCATTTATTTAATATCTACACCATCTTTATGTGTAATGTATATTCCATCCTGGAATATTCTTCTGTCGAAATTTGGTCTTCGTGTTACCTGCTCGATTGCTGCTGCAGTAAGTGCTGCAAGCTCTTTATTTACGCTAGTAACAGTTATTTCAGGCTCTTTGACTACAACATCAACACCTGGTTTGATCTTTAAAGTTCTTGGAACAGTTTCACCCATAAAATTCTTTACTTCCAATAAATTATTCTTATATGTAATCTTCATAGGGAAGTGTCCTGAACATATCTTTAATTTGTATACGCATGTATTTAATACGCCCTTAAACATGTTCTTAATATGTGCAGTCGTACTGAATACGGCTGCTTTCTCTCTCTTAGTAGGTTTCTTGGTAAAAAATATTACCTTGTTGCCTTCTACTGTGATCTTGATTTTTGGAAACAAGAATTTTCTCTTGACATCTCCCTTAGGACCTTTGACTGTGAATATGCCACCATCTATGTGTACAATCACGTGTTCTGGAATTTGAAGTTCGTATTTCCATTCTGCTGCTTTCATAATTTCAACTCTGTAAGTTCATAATTGATATATTTTAATTATCATATCTTAATAACAATAACACACTAATCTTCCACCTAAGCTTTTCTCCTTAGCCTGGACGTGAGTCATCAATCCTTTTGATGTTGACACAATCATTATACCGAAATCCTTAGCCGGTAAGTATCTCTTCTCGAATTTCTCATAATCATCTTTCTTGACATTGAATCTAGGACTTATGACGCCGACCTTGTTAACTGCACCGATCAAGTTTATGAATAATAATTTTCCTTTGCCGTCTTCAATCTCTTTGAATTCGCCGACATAATTATTCTCATTCAATATGGTCAATACTTGCCTGATGAATTTTGAATTGTTACCTACAAGAATCTCTTTCCTTCCGAGTTTCTCGTGATTGTTTATATACGACAATACATTTGCTAATGGATTATTTAACATTTTTTACACCTTGAACATCATTAATTGTTATTTTCATCAATTATTTAATAATCTTAATTATATTCTCAATTATATTTCTTGAAGCCAATCTTTGTGGCTACATCCCTGAAACATTGTCTGCACAGGTTGATACCGTACTTACTTATGTGCGCTCCTGTCCTACCGCATCTCTTACACTTCTTATCAAGTGCGCTGCCAGTCCTTTGCTTTGGTACAGAGTATTTTGCGTGCTTTAACTTCTTGCCAGGTTTACCCTGCAATTGTTTCATAACTTTTGTATGATCAGTAGTTGTCATTTTTTCTCCATATAAATATAAAACTTTTTCAGTTATTCTTTTTACCTATTCCTTCTCATCGGATGCTAGTGTTGCACCAAAAGTATCTCTCATGAATTGGATAGCGTCTTTTTTGCTTACCCTATGATGCACTGGAATGACTCTCTTCAACATCTTCCTATTCTTTATCCTTGTTCCAGGTCTTTCAAGCGTGATTGAGCATTGCAATCCCATGGATCCAATCTCTGGATCATATCTTGCATCTCTTATATCAGTATATTCTTTCATTCCAAATGAGACATTACCATTGTCATCGAAATTATTCTCTGCCAACTTATTATCTTTAGCATACAATAATCTTGGTATCAATTCTAATGCCTTATCTTTTCTCAAAGTTACCTTGACTCCAATTGGTAATCCGGGTCTTAATCCCCATGCAGCAATCCTTTGCTGAGTGATAGTCCTTACTGAAGTCACGCCGCTTATTGTATTCAATAATTTTTGTGCCTTCTCTAAAGCTACCTGATCCTTTCCTGTACCAATGTTCATGGTAAGTTTCTGTACCTTGATGTTCAACATCGGGTTCGATTTTGAATTTGTTTTTGCCATTTTAATCTTTTTGATAGTCATTAACTATGATGTTCTCTATAATATTTATATAGTCATTTTCAACAATGGATGCTCTTTACCGACGACTAAAGCATATTCTGTCTTAGTCTCGAAGTCTTCTTCTGCTGTCTTAACAATGATGCTGTCCTTTTTCATGTCAGTAATCTTACCAATCTTTCCTATGTGTTTACCGCTGTACAATAATACAAGTGCACCTTTCTCGAAAGGTAGATGCTCTTTTACTATCTGTTCAGGCATAGTTACGAGCAATGAATCCTTGACCTTGTAATGATGCTTGTCGAAAAATACATTCCTTCCATCCAAAAGGTTCAACTGCAATTTACCGCCTATGAATGTCTTTCCTATGATCTTAGTTATCTTTAATCCTGATTCTTCTTTTGATGCTGGAATCACTCTTAATATTCCGTTTGTATCTATTACCATCCTATAATGCTTGTCTAATTTGGGGAATGATACTACATCTGTAAAGCATAACGGATGCTTATGATCGGTAATTTTCTTTCCATTGACGAATATTTCGCCCGAGAATACTAGATGCTTTACTTCTTTTACTGTAGTTGCAAGCTTCAACTCATACTTTACTACATTAGCAATAGGCATAGTCAAGCCTTTAGCCATACCGCCTGGATTACTTCTAGTCGTGAATTTAACTCCTTTTCTAAGTATCTTCCAAGTCTTTGGTGCGTTTATTCTTTTTAAGTGTCTCTTGACCATGAATTTTTTACAAAAAATCCAGTAAAAGTGATGTCTTCACGAAAACGTGAATCCATCTCAACTGTTTATTTTGTATCCTCCTTAGATGCTTTATTTAATTTTGATTTACTTTCAGCTTTTACTTTTTCAGCCTTAGGTTTTGGTTCGACTTTGACTTTTTCAGTCTTATTTTCTTTTTTATTCTCAGTCGTATTATCTTTCTTCTGAGTGTTTAATCTTAATTTATCGTCAGTGTTTAATTCTACAAGCAAAAGGTTTGATGGCTCTATTGGGTATCTTGCCTTTGTACCATCACGCTTTACATGCTCGATCTTTGATATATATACTTTCAAGTTCTTCATATTGACTTCTTCTATCTTTCCTTCTTGTCTCTTGAACTGTCCACGCATTATCCTGACCTTGTCTCCAACTCTTAATCTTAATGCCCTGATGCCGTATTTTGTTCTCAATTCTTTAGACAGATGTGCGTTCATGAAATCTCCACGTATATGTAATGGAGCATTGAACCTGTATTTTCTCTGCTTGTTTGGCTTCTTGCTTGAAACCCATGATCTTGAAAATTCTTTCATATGACACCTTGAATATTATTCACATAGTTTATTCGATTATAATTTATACGATTATACTTGCAATCTTTGCAACCATTGGCCATCTGTCAGCGACTTCTTTTGCTATTGGACCCTTGAATATTGTTCCCTTAGGATTACCTTTCTCGTCTTTCAATATGATGACTGCATTGTCTTCGAACTTGATACGCATTCCGTTGCTTCTCTTGTATTCCTTCTTCTGTCTTACAAGTATTGCGAATGCAACCTGTTTTCTCATCTCAGGCTTACCACGTTTTACAGCAACCATTACTAAGTCTCCAATACCTGCAGCAGGCTTCTGACCCTTAACAGTCTTGTGACCGAATACGGAAAATATCCTTACAGTCTTAGCACCGCTATTATCACAAGTCTCAACTTCTGCGCCTACAGGAAGTCCCTTCACGATGTTTGCTTTTAATGCTTTCATGTTGATTCACTCTTGAATATATTTATTTAGTTATTATCTCTATTACGACAAAATTCTTCGTCTTTGATAATGGTCTAGTCTCAGCGATTCGTACCATATCTCCTTCTTTTGCATTGATACTTTCTGGATTGTGAGCTTTTACACGAGTTCTTCGCATCTCGAATCTCTCATACTTCTTATTGTATTTCTTTCTAGGCCATTCGACAGTGACTGTCTTCTGCATCTTTGCACTGGTAACTTTACCAGCGAATATCCTACCACGTACTTTTACTGAACCATAAAACGGATCTTTTGGATCAACGATTTTTGGAGTCTTACCTGGCTTTGCAGTTTCAATCCCTATATTTTTCATTTCGTTTTTTGTCATTTTAATCATTAACTCTTTAATATCGATTCTGATTGTTTGTTTTTTCCGATTGTTTATCTTTAATTGTTTAATTTTAACTTTATTCTCTCTTCAGGTTTCTTGGCAATCTTGATACCTTGTATCGTCATGCCGCCAATCTTGAAGATGTTACCTTTCTTGAATATCATCTTGAATTCTTTGAAATTACGTTTGTTGACCAAGACTTTGAACGAATCTCTCGTCTCATCTACGATTTTACCGGTCAAGCCGACAAGCTGTCTATTGTTTGAACTGAGTATTTCAACTTGTTCGCCTATAAATTCATCTCGTATGCTCTTAATCATATTGTCCTGCGTGTTTTTTTGCCAATAGCTCGAACATTCGCTTAATGTTTTCGCCTAAACTTTCAATCGTTTCTTTCAATTGTCTAACGTCTCAAGTCGATTGTTTCTGGGGCAAAGCCGAGTTCCATCAATGCTTCTTGAACCTTAATCAAGTGGTTTCCTTGCAATTCGATGTAACCATCTTTTGCAGTACCGCCGCATGCGAACTTATTCTTCAACTTCTTTGCCACATCTTTGATATCGATTTCGTTAGTATCGATACCTTCAATCATTGTATACTGCTTCCCGAATTTCTTCTTGACGAGTTTTACAACAATCTTCTGGCTTTCTCTAGCTATCTGTTCACAGACACATAGCTCTTTTGGCAAACCACAAACATTGCATATATTAGCCATTTTTGTTTTTTAGTTTTTGAACAGTACTCTTTTTTTATTAAATATTTACAAGGTCTTTTTACAAGCTCTTGTATTTCTTCTCTTTCAATGCCTTAACTTGTTTCTCAAAAGTTTGCTGTCTTAACGTCTCAATCTTAGCAAGCGATCTCTTTATGTCTCTGACTTGCTTAGTGTTCTTTGGTGTAGTGCCTACAGCGATTTGAGCATTCAATTTCATAAGTTCAGTCTTCAGATCCTCAAGCTTTTTATTAAGCTCGTCTTTAGGCATTTTTTTTATATCTGTGAATTTCATTTTGATGTTTTATTTGTTTTTTATATTAATTATTTTATCCTTCAACTGCTTCCTTCAATATCTTTTCAGTAGACTCGTTGGAATCTTCTTTCTTCTTTACAGGTTTCTTTTTTGCAGGCTTCTTGTCCGAGTCCTTGTTGCTTGCTTCTTTGGATCCTTTATCCTTTGGCTTAGACTTCTTCTTATCAGATTTGTCCGAGTCCGGAGTCTCGACCTTCAAAGTCTCAGTCTTTCCTGTCGTGACGTCCTGTAATTGAACTTGATCGATGAATATTACTTCATCAGGCATCTTAGTTGATGAAGGCATTATCCTTACTTGAACACCGACTACGCCCGTCTTTAATTTTGCTGACGAATAAGCAGTATCTACACCTGAAACAGCTATGTCTCCGGATTTCTTTAAGTAGCCCATGTAAAATCTCCATTTCTTAGCTCTGCTAGATGGAATCTTGCCTGAAATTAATATCTCTACACCACGAGCACCAGCACCCATTACATCAGTGATTGCCTTGTGGCCGATACCTTTGAATCTTGCTGTACCGAATCTCTCTAATGAATTAGCGATACCTTCTGCAACGATGTTTGCATCGTTCATTGGATTCTCTTCTTCCAATAGTTCAATCTGTGGATTCTCTAAATGGAATTTTTCTTTCAAGTCTTTAGTCAATTTAGTTATGTTTGAACCTGATTTTCCGACGATTAATCCTGGCCTGCTTGAGCAAATCAATATCTTCTCGCCGAGTGGTGTCCTTTGCATCTTGATGTAACTTAATCCTGCCTTTCCTAGTACGCTTCTCAAGTATTCCTCAATCTGGAATTCCTTCAAGTTTTCTGCAACGAATTTTCTCTCAATCATTTTTTATCCTTCTTTGTATCTTTCTTTAATTTTTAATTTTAATTATCTTTCTTAACGGTTTTCTTTTGTGATTTATCGACGTTCTTATCCGCCTTTTTCTCTGCTTTAGTATCCTTCTTTGATGAAGTTCCTTTAACTTCTTTAAGTACGACTTCTATATGTGAATTCTTGAATATACCTCTTTGTCTACCTTGATGCTTGTTCATAGGACCTATCTGCATCGCGATATGCACGACTTTAAGGTCTGCACTGTTGTATCCCTTGTTCTTTGCATTCGCTTCAGCTGATTCGATTACTTTCAATATCGCTGCACATGCTTTAGGATTGTATCGACCTGCACTCATTCCAGGCTTATGACCTAGACCATTTGTGAATCTTGTGAATGGTACAGCTCTTATCTCGGCAATAGCTTGATTCAATAACATCTTTGCCTGATTCAATGGTCTTCCACGTACATACTTGCATATCTCTATCGACTGCTTTGGCGAAATGTTCAAGTTCCTGCCGACTGCTTTGACGGTGTTCTCTTCGCTTTTTTGGTACGCGTAATTATGTTTTGCCATTTTGATTCACGATGATTATATTTTGACGATAGTTATTGTTTATTTCACAGATAAGTTGCTTGAAGACTTTGTCGCTCCGACTCCTGGCGCATTGTGCTGGACTCTTCTTCTAGTCTGCGATAACTCGCCGAAAAAGCATCCAATCATGTCTTCTTGTATTATTACTGGGAAAAAGTCCTTGCCGTTGTGTATCTTTATAGTCTTACCGACGAACTGTGGAAGTACTATCATGTCTCTTACATGAGTCTCTATAGTGTCTAACTTCTGTAATTTCTTTATTATCTTTTTCTTGCCCTCATCAAATCCATGTTTGATGCTTCTTCGTTGTCTTGAAGGCAATAATTCTGATAACTCTGATAGTGACATCTGTTGTAAGTCTTCCAATGTTTTTCCTCTGTAAGTCCATATCTTTTTAGCCATTTTGATTCACTTTATCTCTTGATCTTATTTTTTAATCTCTCTAACAACTGATCGAGTCTTTGATTGACCTGTTCTTCGTGGTCTGATGTAACCGACATTTCTACCTGGTGGAGCATTCTGTGGAGCTGGTCTTGCCTTACTCTTTCTTGAAGTTCTCTTGTTACCAAATGGATGGTCGACAGCGTTCTGTGCTGATCCAGACATCTGTGGGAATCTCTTCTTTCTAGCATTTCTGTAGAATGCCATAGTACCTGCCTTCAAGAATGGCTTTTCCTTTCTACCTGCAGCAGCGACTATACCTAATGTTGCTCTACAGTTCAGATTGAATTCCTTTATTCTCTTTGATGGCAATAATACCGATATTGCTTTATCGGTCTTTGATACTATCTTGCCGAATGTTCCTGATGTCCTACAATATTTACCACCATCTCCAGGCATTCCTTCGATGTTAAATACAGTAGTTCCTTCTGGAACATCTTTTAAATGTAATGTATTACCTAATTCTACTTCTGCACCCTCGCCTACTTTCAATATCTGCCCAGTCCTGACGCCTTCCGGTGCAATCATTAATCCTGATGTTCCATCATTGTATTTTACGCTGAGTAATGGTGCTAGGTGTCCTTGGGATTTTACTACATCAATCACTTCTGCACTAGTTACGCCGTGCTTTACTCTTGCTTCTCCTAAGTATCGAAAACTTGGAGCAGTAAAGCTAGGGCCTCCCTTTCCTCGTGCCTGTTGTGTTAGATTCTTACCCATGTGAAATACCTTTGATTATTATTTTCATTTATTATTCAATTATATTAATCCTAATTTCGTAGCAATATCTATTGCTGGCGTCTCGTTGCTGAATCTTACGTATGCTCTCTTCTTTGCATCTGGTCCAATCCTAGTCGTTACATGCAATACTTTTGCTTTGAAAAGTGATTCTATCTCGTTCTTTATCGCTTCCTTGTTTGCGTGCTTATCGACTTCGAATATCAATTTATTCTCTGATTCCATCAATTTGATGGATTTTTCCGTCGATAATGGATTTTTAATAATCTGCATGATTTTCACTTGTTAATTTTTTATTTTTATTTGAATATTATTTTTTACTTCACTTATTTAAATTTTTTTGCAATACCGTCGATTGCTCCTTCAGTATATAATGTCAATCTTCCTATTGAACATCCTGGTGCCAATAATTCAGCATTCAGATGATCTGGAGTCACAATCTCTACACCGCTTACGTTTGCTGCTGCTTTATTCAAGTCACACTTCTTGCTGACGACGAAAAGAACAGATTTCTTGACCTTGTAAGGTCTTCCTCTATTCTTACCCTTGCCTGCTCTATGTGTCTTTTCTTTTGTCCTGTTCAATTCTTCTTTGAATCCGAGAGCATATAACAATTCTATTACATCCTTAGTCTTAGTGATATTCTCTATATCATCGGATAATATGAATGGAAAATCTTTTGGTAATATGTGTCCTCTAGTTGCTACAAGTTCTTTTTGCATCGTTGCTGCTAATGCTGATCGTAATGCTTTTCTTCTCTCTTTTGTATTTAACTTCTTGTCCCATATCCTGTCTACTTTTGGCGGATGTGCTCTTCTACCGCCGACAGTATTTGGTGCGAGTGCGCCGACCCAGTTGAATCTTGTACCGCTATGACTAAGTATCTTTCTTGGAGATCTTGCAATTCCTATACCATAAGCACCTTTATAGTCTCTTCTTCTTCTGGATAGTTTTGCAGAAACCATCATTCCAGCATTTGGATCTGAACCGTATGGTTGCCGTGAATTTGCTTGTACAGTCAATACTGCTCTAGATATTAAATCCTGTCTGACAGTCTCATTGAATTGTACTGGCATTTCTTTCTTGCTGACTTCCTTTCCCGTTTTGTCGAATACTGGTATTTTCATTTGCGCCTATTGTGAATATTTTTTGATTATAATTTATTTTGCTCCTAAACTTATTTCAGTTATCGTTGGTATTGAGTCCATCGCTCTAGTCCTCATTGGTTTAGTCAATATTATTGCTCTCTTCTGTGGACCAGCTATGCTTCCTTTGATCAATACGAATGTTGATTTTACTAGACCATAATGTGGCCATCCACCCTTAGGATTTACTTCTTCAGGCTTTGTTCCGACTTTCATTATCTGTTTATTGAATTCAGTCCTTAGATGATAACCCATCTGTCCTGGATGTGCTACTCTATATAAGAAATGTCCTTGACCACTCCATCCACCTAATGTTCCTACTCTACGTACACCTTTCTCTGTCTTGTGATTCTTGAATGTGACACCAAATCTCTTTACTGGTCCTTGTAATCCTTTACCTTTCGTTACTGCATGCACATCCACATATTCTCCATCTTTGAAGAATGTGTTGAATGGTAATTCTTTATCATGATTGTCTTTGACGAATTTTATCTTGTCAGCGATCGATCCGTTCAATGCGACTTCGAATAATTCAGGTCTCTTCTTTCCGATACCAGCGAATCTTGGCTGTGTATATACTAATGCTTGTACGTCAGTGTAATCGTTGATATTTAATTTGTCTAATTCAGAAGCATCCTTATGAACTTTTTGCTGGGTTATTTTTCTTAATAAGTCTTTATCGACTTTGAATAGAATTTCTGTTGCAGGCTGCTTGCCGTGATAAGTTTCCTTGTATAATCTTATGCCGACGATCTTCAATGGCGGACATTCGATGACTGTTACTGGAACGAATATCTCTTCGCCTTTAGTTGCTGCAGTCTTTCTTGTATCGATACCCATTATGTGAGTCATACCTACCTTATAGCCCATGAATCCTAACAATGCATCCTTGCTTGTTGTCGTCCATGATCCTACTGTCGCGTATTGTCTCTTAGCCTTTACTCTAGGCCAATACTGCATGCTTCCATGTCTTGGTTGATGTACTTTTGCCATTGCGCCTTTTACAAAAAGTCGCGCCAAAAGTGAATGTTCGCTTTCAGCGAAGCACTCTATGACTACGACTATTTTGCCTACTATATTACAATCATATTATTATTGCCGTGCATTGTGGTTTGCTTGTTAGCATCGACCAACGCAATAATTTAGCCTCTCCATGAATATCCTCAAGAAACATTCAAGTTTCGGGACATCCTTTTCAGGCCGGTGTATGATTCGCTTGATTAAAAGCAAATCTACGTCGACAAGCGACGTTTGTAATGATTAGAAATCAAAGTTGATTTATAAATGTTACGGCACACTTCAAAATGACAAATGATTAAAATTTGACTCTTAAATATTCCGAAACGATCGGGCCTACAGGTTCATTTACGACGACTCTTGATGAATGCTCCTCATCTATGTACTTAAATCCTATTGCATAAGGCATGACAACAGGGATATTCTCTTTAACTAAAAATCATCAATCCTTCTTGCATATGACGCAGTATCTGACTGAAGTTTCATCTCTGCGATGACTTACGGATCTCTTTAGACTTTCAGGAAGAGCATCATGCGGATGCAAAGCAAATACTTGGCAATCTTTGCCGAATTTCATCGTCGCATACTGATATATAGTATCCAGCATATCAGCAGTTCCTATCAGATCTAAACTCGCTTTTGATAAGTCCACATTGACATAACCCATTATATCTACATTCTTTCCTGCTTCCTTAAAATCGTTTGTAAGTCTATTCGTACATTCTTCGCTCAATGATTTGATTGTCAATATTAAACCATTGATTCTTTGTCTGATAAAAGTCTTTTTGACAGTAACCTTGCGCTCTAACGTGTTGACATCCCACACCCGTTTCAATTCCAATCTCGCGTATCCTTCTATACGACCATCTGCGTATCCGTCTATTATACTCGATTGATCCGCCAATTGCTTGAATTTTTTATAGTCGCGGAATGATTTCGAATCCAATCTATCACAATTGAGATACCATCCGCCGACGAAAATTCCGTCAAGACCAGTATTTTTAGTAGGATGTGAATTATTGAACACACTATATATACAATGCTGATCTATGCAATCGACAGGTGATATGGCGAATAGAAAATGTGTAATGATATTTTTGTTCCTATGCAGATACCCTGACTTATTCCTATGCAGGTGTCCTACGATATTATATCGCTGGCTATCGTTTACAAATAATCCTTGTTTAAAGAAGCCATTCTTATCAGGATAGAACTTTCCATTGAATTCTAACATCGAATCAATCGGGACAGGTAGCATAGAAAGATTTGATATACCTTCCAAAGATTTCGGACTATAATCAAATGATCCGTTGAATACGTATTCTTGACATTTTACATTTGTTAATATGCTCATGATTCTCCTGACTCCCTCGAAAATGTCTTAACTACTATAAAAAGGTTACGTACAGAAAAATTTATAATAATCGGTTTTATCCCTAATAATCGTGGATGAACAAAGTTATCTTAAGGATGAAAGAGAAGAGAAGGAATATAAGAGACATCTTCTGGAAGCAATACTGGTAGCATCAATAACTGAAAGTAGCTCCAAGACCCCAACAATCAAAGAATTCATCCTAAGCGAAATCGTGAACGGTACGATAGAGTATATAGGAGGACGCTTTGGAAAGAAGGATTATCAAAGTCATGATTATAATTCAATCTTTGTAGTCGATATGTTCAAATATCTGAATAGTGAAATGAAATTACGTACCAAAAGAACTCTCGACACTAAGGTCGCGACGGCTTTGAAAGAATTGTGCAGAACTCATCCTGTAAATCCTGGCGGGATTGATATACATTATCGAACTGTAGACTTGTACGATATCTTTGAAGATATCTGCCCTATAAGCCCACAATCGACCTTCACTCCACCATATGAAATGTTAATAAGAATACAAAAAGAGTTTTTACCGTCATTGTCGCCTGCAGAAAAAAATGACATAGAAGGAATCGGGAAAGCGATGAGAAAATATATTGATAACGATCTTGCCTTTCTAGGATAAAAATATGGTTATCTATTCATTCAACTTACGTATCTTTCCTACCAGTTCATCAATTCTGATTAGCTGTAAAGGCATATTTCTATAACCGTGTTCGACACCTTTGTACGCGCCGAATGCCTCGTACTGATTTATCTCGATTGGAAGATGATCCCTATCTTGCATCACTGGATCAAAACGGAACACTTTCAAAGTATCGAGAGTTCCAGAACGATATTTGACCGCATTCATCTCTTTTACACTAACAACGTCGTGTATATACTTTATATCTATTTCCGGAAGTATGATTTTATTAGTGTTTTTTTGAAAAGTAAGAAAATATATTGATGAGTGGGCTTGTACTACTTTATCGATGCGTGCTCTAATAAAAATACCCTTAGTATAATCATCATTTATCTTGTGCGCTGGAGTATTATCCTTACTACATAATACTATGACATCTTCTCCTTCCAATGCATCAAGTGCATTTATCAATCTAGAGGAGTAAGAAGGCGATTGAGCAAGAAGTGAATTTATCGAACCTAGAGATATACTGTCAGCAGTATTTAATAGATATCTTCTTGTACCGTAAGGTTTTTCTTTTTCCATGCTTGTTATCATTTTTAATCACCTATCGTTCAAAAATTATCGTATTTCGACGGCTTATTTTTTTCGAATATGAATATTCCTTTTTTCGCATAAGTCTCTTCCAATTGTTTAACATATCCTTGTTCTGGCATCTGTATCTGATTCAGACGGACAGGAATATGAAGATTACTCTCTAGAGATAATACGTCCAATAGATTATTCGCTGCTGTAAATGGGTTCGTATCTACAACATCTCTCAGATAGAAGCTATTGCGATCGCTTGTAAGTCCTGAATTAAACGTAAATTGCAGCAATGGCTGTTCATCGAAACTTTCCAACGATTTTACAGGAACGATATAACGAATATTATCAGATACGATCTTGAAAGTCTTCTCTCCATTTACTTTCAATACGATTCCTTTGCCAGACTCTTGAAAAATTCCTCTTGCAAAATCGAAACCAAGATACATTAGCTCGGAAGGATCATATTTCATTATAGCTGGGTCCATAAAATACGACACCAAAACTTTAGAACCATCTAAACTGGCAAGTTTTCTGTGCTGTTTTTTAGAAGATTTTTCAAAAAACGGTTTAGCATAAACATCTTTAAGAATTTCCCAAATCATAAATTCTGATAGATTCGGCTTAATTATTTTATCACCATTAACTTTATCCGAAATTCCACCGACATACTTTACATCATTCTTTGGCATGACCATCTTAAACCACCTATAGTATAAATTAATATTTTTAATAGCTATTCCAGAAATACTTCACTACTATAAAAAGGTTACTAATAAGAAGATTTATAATATGCCGCTCACCCATATCGCCATGACCATAGATAAGTATGTTATTGAAGGACATTATGAATTTAATGAAGCACCAGTATTTCTAGATGGAAACATAAAAATGCATACGCCGATAAATCATGTAAATATAGATCCACCAAAATATCTGTCAGCCCAAGTGATAGAATGTCTCTATAAGTTTTCAGGATCAAATTTTTGGGGAGTAATTCAAAAAGTAGATAAGATTAAAAAACTATTACTCGTCGAAAATCCTATAAAGCTTGATTTGCAGGATAACATAGTATTCTATCTCGAAGAAGATTTCCCTCCAAAAAATCTTGAAGAAGGTTTCCTAAATGTAGATTATGAAGGCACATATACTGGTCAAAGATTCAATAATATAAAAATACTCATACCGCCAGATATAGAAAAAATGGGAGAAAGACGGATCATACGATACGTCCTGACTGAGATGGAATTCTACTTTGATGATAGCGGACTACCGGCATACCTCGAATTAAGAAAAAAATCAAAGGAACCTGGTGTCGATAAATATCTGAAACCGATACATAACAAATAAAGATATAACAATCAAGATGTACGACATATTTAGAATAGCAATAAAAACAGAACTCAAGGGTCAAAGTAAAAATCTAAATGGCAGACTATTATTCGATGCAGAGCATTTAGAGGGCAGAATAGTGAATTTTCATGATGATACCGAACATTTTGTAATGGGGAACATATATTTCTTGTCGAATCATGGCGGCATAATAATAGAAATGGCAGAAGTGCATTTAGAAGAGACAAGTCCAAACTTGCCGAACAAATATTATGCTGTTAAAAAGAAGGATATGACGGACACACTAGGCATATATTATGGAAAATGCAGGAATGATTTGCACACAATCATAAATGATAGCGATACTGTCAAAGATATCAATGCAAGAATATTAAAATCATTTAATGATCAGTCCTCGCATCCTGTTGATTCAATTGAAAAAGTCACAGTAGAATTATACTATCAAGGCAGGGGAGAATTCGGTTGCGAATATCAGAGTAAAGATTCAGAATATACAGAATAGATCTCAGGTCACTTCTTTTTCTTTCCGAATTTCAGGATATAATGCTTTGCTGCATCCATAATGTTCTTTCTAGCTTGAGATGCATGCTGTATAGATACGACTTTCACTTTCTTATTCTGCAACAATTTGTATGTTTCAAAGAAATGCCTTAATTCAAGCAGAGTATGTGATGGTATGTCTGATACATCACGATAATCATCATATCTTGGATCGCCTACATAGACTGCGATTATCTTTGCATCACTCTCTTTACTATCAACCATCTGCAGTACGCCAATCGGTCTGACTTTCACAATTGTCCTAGGATACACTGGAAATGACGATAATATGATTATATCCAATGGATCGTTGTCTTCCCAGTATGTCTGTGGTATGAATCCGTAATCTCCAGGATAATGTACTGCACTATATAGTACCCTATCCAATTTCATCAGACCGGTCTCTTTATCCAATTCATATTTCAATGTAGAATTCTTTGGTATCTCGATTATCGCATTCACTTCTTCAGGAGCTTCTTTACCGATATTCACGTCGTGCCATGGATTTGTCATGGTACGTTTGAATATATGTGATATTTAAGGGTTATGATTTACAAAACTATTTATAGACACAATCATCATAGCAGTTCATGGGCGTAGAAAAAACTGTCAAAATCACTCCGATGAACACTGCAAGCCTGAAAGATATATTGGGTGAAGAAGGAAAAGAAGAATTTGAATATATAAAAGAATACGTCGAAACGTATGTTACATCCAAGTTCAGAGAGAGAAGAATCATGGCTCTGTGGAAATTGAAGAAATATTTCAATCCGAATCTTAGCATACATACTGTTGTAGAGGGAGATGCGATGGCAGTGTATATCTCTCCTGTGAAAGACAAGGATGCATTCTTGTTCATTGAAAAATATCTAAATGAGCCTCCCAGCAATTCGCATGAACCGACCCTCACAGAAGGAGAAAGAATTATCGGACGCGAATTAAATTATAATTGACAAGTTTAAGTAAAACTTTTAAATCTTGCGTAAATCACTATGAGCATGGTCGAGGATAAATCTGTTAAAAGCAATAAAGACGACACTAAGGATATAGGCATCACTGTCAAGAAATCCGAGGATTTTTCTGAATGGTATACACAGATTATTCTAAAAAGTGAATTGATTGAATACGGTCCAGTATCTGGATGCATGATCATAAGACCTTACGCTTACAGCATCTGGGAGAGCGTCCAGGAATTCTTTAATAGAGAGATAAAAATTCTAGGAGTACAGAATGCATATTTCCCTATGCTTATTCCAGAAAATTTGTTTCAGAAAGAAAAGGAGCACGTAGAAGGTTTTACCCCTGAAGTGGCTTGGGTGACTCACGGTGGAGATACATTGCTTCCAGAAAAACTTGCAATCAGACCAACATCTGAAACTATCATGTATGATTCTTACAAGAAATGGATTAGATCTTGGAGAGATCTTCCATTAAGACTTAATCAATGGTGCAACATCGTCAGATGGGAATTCAAACATCCAGTACCATTTTTGAGGACAAGAGAATTCTTATGGCAGGAAGGACATACAGCATTTGCAACGAAAGAAGAAGCTGAAACAGAAGTTTTACAGATACTGAATATATACGCAAAAGTCATGGAAGAATTATATGCTGTAGCGGTATTGAAAGGTGTTAAGTCAGAGAATGAAAAATTTGCTGGCGCAGTATACACTACAAGTGTGGAAACATTTTTCCCGAACGGAAAAGCTATACAGATAGCAACATCACATTTACTCGGACAGAATTTCTCCAAAGCATTCGATATCTCTTTTTTGAATAAGAATGGAGAGAAAGATTATGCATGGCAGAATTCTTGGGGCATAAGTACAAGAAGCATCGGAATAATGCTAGGAATCCATGGAGACGACAAAGGCGTCGTTATGCCTCCGAGAGTCGCACCTATACAAATAGTAATCGTCCCTATAATATTTGATGATACAAAAGATAAGGTCTTGAGCAAATGTAATGAACTGAAAGACGAATTGACAAAACATAACGTCAGAGTCTTTATTGACGACAGCGATTACAGACCTGGATGGAAATTCAACAAATGGGAAATGAAAGGAGTCCCTATAAGGATTGAACTCGGACCAAAAGATCTATTGTCAGGAAAATTAAAAATAGCTTACAGATATAATGATACCAAAGAGATAATAGACATAGATATTCATCATGTCACAGCTCATGTAGTAAAGAAACTAGATGATATCCACCATAATATGCTTGCGAACTCTACAAAGATGCTGAGAGATGCCATCATATCCTGCAACAGCATCGATGATATGCAAAGAATAGTTGAGGACAAAAAGCTTGTGTATGTTCCATTCTGTAACGACAAAGCATGTGAAGAGAGCATCAAAGAAAAGACTGGCGCAAAAAGCCTTAATACATCATTAAATCCTACGCATGAAGAATTGAAATGCATCAATTGTGGAAAGCCGGCAAGATTATTCTATTTCGGGAAGAGCTATTAAAGCACAGATAAATATTTAAATACTTGTTTCTCTGAATTAATATGTTATTCTTTCAACCGGACAAGCGTAAAATAGGAATTACTCTTCTGCTAATACTGATTTTACTGATTGGAGCATTTTTTACTACAGAATTTGATTCCGATAGGAGTGATGATTATACAAGAGATCCAGGATTATTAATTATTCTACTACTACCTGTCACGCTGATTAGCGGAGCATATAATACCCTGGCATGCGGAGACTTTATGGATTGTGGTATGGGTTTACAGGGAATGCCGTTTATGATGGGACTTCTTAGTCTTATTTTAGAATTAATATATTTATATTCGATTGCTTGCACAATAGTTGTCTTAATAGATAAATTCAAGAAAAAAAAATCCGGATAAGTAATATGTAGCTTTCTACAAATTCCTCCAGAAAAGTTTATAAAAAATACGATAAATCAATAAACATGTTAAAAGCATTACTTTTCGATATGGATGGAGTATTAGTTGATTCTACTTTTGCTATATGGACATCATACAGCACATTACTAAAGGATGAGAACGTGCATTTCTCCGAAGAATATATCAAAAAGAACTTGGCAAGATCCTTGAGAGATAATTTGGCCGCATTCAAAAAAGAATTTCACATAAAAGACTATGATTTGATGGATTTTTCCAAAAAGACAGGAGCGATACAATTGGATATGCTAAAAGAGGAGAAAGTCGACATAAATCTGATAAAATTACTGGAACAAGCAAAAAAACACAATATAAAATGTGCAGTCGCAACATCCAGTACAAGATGGAGAGCAGAAAATATATTGGATATTATCCGTATAAGAAAATTCTTTGATGTCGTAGTTACTGCAGAAGATGTAACAAGTCATAAACCTGCTCCAGATGTATTCTTACATGCAGCGAAATCAATAAATGTAAAACCAGAAGAATGCGTCGTATTTGAAGACGCAAGGAACGGCATTGAAGCAGCAAAGGCTGCAGGAATGAAATCGATTGGTAAATTGACCAAATATAATTCTATGGATGAACTAGAACGTGCAGACTTAATAATAAACGATTTTTCTGAATTGAATCTAGAAAAAATACGAGAATTATTTGAATAAATACAAGATTTAGGCATATATCAGGGAATTATCTTCTACTTTTTATGACGAACACGAACACTGCTACAAACACCACAAATCCGTATATGCATGTAGGCAGGCCTAATTGATAATGACAATATTTTCCACATATCGGATTGAATACTTCTTGATACGAATAATATCCTGAGAATAATACTCCAAGTATCGACATATATAATTGTGTATATTTAGCCAATTTGTCCGCTGGATACATAAGCAAAGCTATTGTAGAAAGCATGATTGTGAAAAATATTATCAATCCGTATATACATACAGGATGATTCCATAAGAACGGACATGATTCTCCGAATGAACATACACCTGTAATCATCTTGCTTATCGTCAAGTATCCAGCAAATAGGACTCCTGCAATCGACAAATATAATATTATTTTCAATAGATTCCTGCGCATGATAATCGAATGTCAAAACTCATTAATAAATATTATGAAAGAAGCGAAGAATGTCTAACACTAAACCTGCTTTGCGCGCTCGCATAGATGTTTTATCGATTGGCTTCCGAGCTACAAAGAAATTGCGATGCAATTTCTTGTTCCAAAAATGTGATACATTTTTGGCATTTGCAATTGATGATGATGTCTATAACTCACTGGGCGCAAACTTTTCTAAATATAATCAGCAACCCTTTAATATTGTTCATTCTGCCATAGAAAACCTCTGTTACTACGCAAAAATTTATAAATAGCAAGTAACATACAAATGGTATTCGTCATATGAGGGTGTGATTATGAATTCACGTAAAGTTAAGAAGTTTTTTAGCAGCATATTTCATGGATTGAAGGGTAGCGCGATATTCTTTATGCTTGGTGTGATGTTTTTCGCATTATGGAAAATAGTCTACATAGTATTGAACAAAGACCTATTATTGTCCAAATATGTCATAGCTGCAGTGATGGCCGGGTTCATCATCATGGGATTCATCTATGGAACGTTGGCTTATAAGAAGAAGAATCAACATTACAAGACATATACCATGACTGGTAAAAATTTCTTGATTAATCTTGTACTTACGATAATATTTACAGGTTATTTCTGGTATGTATTAAGGAATAGGGTAATACCTTCCAGCACAATCTATATATTCTTTGTCGCAGCATTCATATTATTCTATGCATTCAGTGCACTCATAAGCAACATACATCATCATGTGATAAAGAAGCAACGCCACAAGATAAAGAAAAGCACGATATTCTTTGCAATAATATTCAATCCTATATTTGTCCTGATATATCTATGGTTATTCAGCATAGTCGTATATAATGCTATATATATACCATGCGGCGTAAGCGTAATCGGTATAGATAAGAATGCTTACACTGGAAATACAAGGAACCTTGGCATCAGTCCAGATGACAGGATAATAGCTATTGATGGCATCAAGATAATATCATTACAAGATGTAAGGGATTATATGAATAGCCTTGACGTAACTAAAGAAGTCGATGTTGAAACTGTCAATAAGACATATCTTGTAAAGACATATCAAATCGATGGTAAAAGGTACATGGGATTATTGCTGAAAGAGCAAGTATGCCCTAGACAATATAATTAGCTAATCCCATGAAAGGCATAGAATTTCTAAATAATTTGAGCAGCACTGATGCTAAATGTTTTGAATGCCTAGATTATACCATCAATATGCTTACAACAAGAATATTGACAGACGTAGGAATCAAAGGCGTAGACTTGATTGACAAAGGATTTCGCCTGCAAATATTGCCTCTAGTAAACGCAGGTTATTTATCCGAGACAATGATAGAACAACATACTCCGACCGTCCGTGCAGGGATATATTATGCTCCTACTGACAAAGCAATAGCGTCATACCACCTTAGGCATAATCCTAGTCAGAATTAATCTTGGATTGACAAAATATTTAAACGAGTTCTTCATGATTCTATCATGAGTGGTGAGTTCGGAAACAATTCTATACCTAATGAGCACGTCCATCTTATAGAGATAAAAATAAAGAAGATCAACCAGTTGTTCAATTCGTTCGATCCGAGTCCATTCTTGGAGAAGGATCTGGATGATGATGCGTTTGAATACATCGTAACATCAGTTTCTGAACGTTCATTAAAGACCAGGCAGAAGATAATAATACATATCCCGAAAAAAGAACGCTCAAAGTTATCTGAAGTAGAGATAAAAAGGGCTATACATAATTTCTTCGAATACAAGAAGCTCTTGGCTGAAAGAAGCATCAAACTGAAGATCAAGGAAGGACAATTAAGCTTCGTAGTCGGAATCTCGTTCCTTATAATATGCCTGGTCATCGGAGAATATATCCAAAGCTTGGCACAGAATTCCTGGACTTACATAGCATTCGAAGGACTATTGATTGGCGGATGGGTCGCGATGTGGAAACCGATCAGCGACATATTATATGAATGGTGGCCAATCTGGAAAGAGAAGAGGATCTATAACAAGATTGCAGAGATGGATATAGAGTTTCGGTATACGTAAGCAGATGAGATTAAGTACTTTGAGCGACTGGAGGATGTTTATATCCATTGCGTAGCATGCTTTTTTCTAGACGAAGAATGGATTGATATATCTGTGCAAATTGTGTCATGACTTCTGGGGTCGTAATTTTTATTCCCACACAACTATCGCCATGAGTCTTAATATAATGACAAATATAATTGAATGGGCGAAGAGATTGTCTCTCAAATTGTTCCAAAATCCGAGAATAGCTTTTTTCTACATTATCAAATAACGATTGACAACCTGCATCTTCTTCGACTTTTCTTATATACGCATCTATATCTTTACCTTTAAATTGTGAACTCATGACCTTATATAGCACATTAAGCCTATCGTCCTCAGATAATTTACCTATCTTTAATGCAGATTCGTATCCTAATACATTCATCGAGACCATGTTTCTGATATGTTCATCTAATTCCATAAATTCTAAAGCATCCTGCAATATCTTGGAATCACCTAGATGCTTGAATTCCTTGATGAAATCTTTTTTAGTATAAGGAATGTTTTCCTCCATTGCCTGTTTTTGTTTCAGATGATATTTCTTGTTCAATACTGTTGCACGCTCCAATGGAGTATCTGTCTCTGATAAATCCTCTACAGATTGTAATAACTTTGCATCCAGATCCGTCAAGTCTTCCCTTATGAAAGCCTTATAATATTTCTTGCCGGCAAGCACAACTCCCTTATATCTTGAATGACCATATATCAGTCGATATTTTATATTGCCTTGCGGATTCGGCAACTTTCTTAATAGACCTGGTTTGATCTGACCATATGCTTTTATCTCTTTCACTAATGCATCTATGCTATCCTGTTTATATCTAGAACGTAATTGATTTGGATCCAACTCAATCTCATCAACAGGCACGTACACTATCTTATCGCCGATCGTCTTTATTCTCTTAATCAATCCGTCATCCTTAGTCTTTCGGCGAAGTTCAGCCTGTTCTAATATCTCTCTTCTGAAACTCTTCTTTGGAGATTTTTTCAGATACTCTTCAAGAGCATCTTTCGTCTCTTCAGGCAGCAATGTGAGAAAATTATCATAAGTTGATTTCAATAATTTGACATGAACCATAATTCTTTCCAAAGAATCTTTTTTTATCTCCGGATAGACTTCAATGATGTTTGTATATGCATCAATATAAGATTTCGTCTTTCTTGTCATGTCATAAATATCTCTTACAGTCTTATCTCCATCTCGATATGATGTTTTGTAATGCCGCATATGCAGCTCTCCATCATCCTTTTCTTTCACCAATTCAACATACCCTTTCAATAAAGACCGGAATTTGTGATCGCGAAGACGAGAAGACTTCATAGTATATTTTTCTCCCTTCTTCTCGGCCTCTCTCTTGCGCAGCAATTCTTCTTTTTCGATCTTTTCTTCCTCAGCAAGTATTATCGACAAGAAATGTCTCTGATGATTCTTCTCGGACAATTTTTTTCCTATCACCACACTTCTTGAGAACAGATTCCTTTCACGATGGTTACTCACATATTCAACGACTTCTGAATGAAGACTGTTATATACAAGATAATTCCTTACAGTCGTCCTGCTTCTGCTTATGGCATGCGCTAAATCCTTTGTTGAAGGATAATAATCATCAATTTTTCCTATCTTCCCTGCTCGTTCATAATTACGTTGCGCTATGCTTTGTGACACATTCCCGACATATCTTGCAATATCTTCAGAATCTATCTTCGTCTTGGTACTATTTAAAGCGACTTGCATCTGAAGACCTATGTTTGAAGGCACATTATAGAATATTTCTACTGGAACTTCATCTGCTCCAATCTGGTAGCATGACCAGAATCTTCCTTCACCATCACGGAAATCCCATTCCCTATTTTGAGTATTATAAGTTATTATATGCGGTTCAAGCAATCCGACCTGCTCGATAGAATCCGAAATATTATCAATTTCTTTTACTGTATGTTCCCTGTAATTATAACCGAACATAGCCATTATCACTTTGACAGGCATAAAGACCATTTGTGACTTATATGGTACTTCGTCAGGTATTCCGTCGGGTGGTGTACGCCACTGATCGAGTATTGCTTCTAAGTTTTTATCCAACATCTTATTCCTCGTCTGTTACATTTTCTTCCGAGTTTATATCACTATCGCTATAATGTATCCCATTATGATTGCCGTTTCCGTTCCCATTCATGAAATCTTCTTTGGTGAATAACTTATTCGGTTGCTTATGTTTTTTTACCCGTCTGGGTTTCTTTTTCACACGATTTTTCGTATCTTCTTTATATTTGTCAATCACGCCATTAGTATCGAGACCTCTATATGAGTCTAAATCCAGTGGATGATGCCTCTTTTCTGTATCTACTATGCTTCCTGGTCTGAATCCACATCCTGCGCAATAAGTCTTTCCGTTGAATCCATCTATATGTGCACATCCGCTGAACATCGGATTTGAATTATCCCCAAGTTTTTCTGTCAACTCTTTATTGAATACCGTCGGTATCAACCCAGTATTACCTTTCTTTTTGTATCCGCCGATTATTCTGCCATCTATGGAATGTTGTCCCCATGGTTGTATCAATTCTTCCCAAGTACGACCAGTCATAGGCATTGCCACTTCTTTATTTGTAACTGTCTGTTGCAATGGTATTATCGGGATATGATATTTATTCGCAAAATTTGTTATATACTCGTCCATCTTTTTGCTTCCATAAACATAATCATACATATGGAATAACCCTACATTAGCTCCGCGTTCTTTAAATTGTCTTGCTTGTTCCAATCTCCATTTGACTGTTTTCCCATCCTTGTTGAGCCCTGGTTCGAGATGTCCTACAGCACTTACACTGAACAATACGTTTATCAAAGGATTTTTCATGTATTCAAGCAATTGCGGATTGAATTCCAGATACTTTGTCGGGAAAACAAACTTTGTTGCCGTCTCAAGACATACTTCCATCGTTGTTATTAGTTGCGGCAAAGTATAAATCGATCCTACTTCAGTAGTTTTTCCGCCGCGTAACACTTCCACTTTTCTTCCGAAAATCTTCCCGTCGAAATCCTTGAAATCTCCACTTAACATAAGATATTTCAATTCATCTCTTCTTCCAACAACGTCGACGAATTCTTTCGGAAATAATTCATGTCCATATATCTTGTAACAATAGTAGCATTCCAGAAATTTATTACTCAAGAATCCAAACCAAGTCTCAATTTTTGGATCCCAATAAGGTTCGAATCCATCATATGTTCCCTTAGTCCAACCTGCAACGCATCCTCTAGAAAAATCTAAATTTGCGTCCAGATCGCATCCTAGGACAAAATCCGCTTTTCCACTCTCAAGCAAAGAATTCTTTCCTTCTATATCATGAAATCCTATTTTGGTTATCGGTATTATCTGTTTAGAATATGTTGTAGGCGATCTTATTAGCGATTTTGCATGATTCTTGGCGTATGCGTGAACATCCCTTGCGACAGCAGTCATTATCACATCTTCTAAAGGCGTATCCTTCAGATCTCTTAACAATTCAAAATGTACATTATGATTTCTTAGAGTAGCGTCGCGTCGCTGTCTATCTTTAGAAATATCTTCGCCAAAATGCACATTTTCAATAGGTAAATCTCTTTTAGAATCAAAATGATCTTTTAAAACTTTTTCAACATCATACACATCTACTGACTTTCTCACATTCCCGTAGGTGTACATTGCATGTCCCAAATACGTTCCTTTCATCGGCGGAGGCAACGCTACTTGGACATCGTCATATTTACTGAATACTGTTACAATATTCCTGCCTGAATAATGATATGCTGATCCAACACTATCCACAACAACCCCTCACAATCCCCCACAACAATTACAATCGCTACCGTGAAATGGTCACGATTTATAAGGTTTTTGGGACGTGCTTAAAGAAGAAGAAATTAAGAAAAAAAACAAGAAAAAATGAAATAACTATATCTTTCCGACCAAATCCAATCCTGGCTTCAATGTCTTTGCGCCTGGTTTCCAACTTGCTGGACAGACTTCTCCGCCATGCTTTTCTACGAATTGTGCCGCTTCAAGTTTTCGTATCAATTCCGTAGCGCTTCTTCCTATACTGTTATTGTGGAATTCGTACGCCTTTACAATTCCATGTGGATCTATTATGAATGTGGCTCTCAACGATACACCTTCGTTCTCTATCAATGTTCCGTAACTATTGCATATCTTATGTGTCGGATCCGCTATCATCGGAAATTTTATATGTTTTATCGCTTCAGACTCATCGTGCCATGCTTTATGTACATGCACTGAATCTACACTTACGCTCAATATTTCTGTATTCAGTTTCTTGAATGTCTCGTAATTTTCTCCTAACTCTCGCAATTCTGTAGGACATACAAATGTGAAATCTCCTGGGTAAAAAAATAATACGACCCATTTTCCTTGGTAATCTTGTAATGAAACCTGTTTTATCTGTTCCTCATGAAATGCTTCTGTCGTAAACTCTGGTGCTTGTTTATCAATCATTTTTATCTCCTCCAACTACCTCTTTGACTTATCTCCTCAAGAATCTAGAATAGTGTTTTCATTTAAAAAAATTATGCATTAGAACATCTTATAATAAATTACTGGTACTGATTTATTTCAACATTGACGCATACTCGTATGCACTTAATGCTGCCTTACAACCGTCTGATGCTGATATCACTAATTGTTTGTATGGATTAAGGACTACGTCGCCAGCTGCAAACAATCCTGGAAGTTTTGTCATACCCTTTTGGTTCACTTCAAGATATCCTAAAGGATTCAATTCTACTATATCTTTTAATGGTTCAGTTATCGGATTATATCCTATGTTGATCAATACGCCCTCTAACTCTATCTCCTTACCATTTTCTAAAGTTATCGAGATCACTCTTTTATCGCCATTTATTGACTTGACTTTGGAATTATGCAATATCTCTACATTAGAATAGGATTTTACTCGGTCTAATAATACGGGATCACCACGAATCTTCTCTGTTCGGTTGATTATATAGACGTGTTTTGCTATATTTGCCATATATATTGCACTTGTGAGTCCGTTATTTCCTGCACCAACTATCGCGACAACTTTATGCTTGAACAATGGCCCATCGCATATTGAACAATATGATACTCCACGACCACGCAACTCACCTTCTCCCTGGACTCCTAATGATTTGTATGATGATCCAGTCGCCCATATAATTGTCTTCGCTTCGTATACGCCGCCATATGTTGTTATCCAGAAATGCTTGTCAAACTTCACTTCCGTGACTGCGTCCTCGATTATCTCTACATTCAGACTCTTCATATGCTCTATATATGCCAATGCCAAATCTTTTCCATGAATAGATTTTATTCCAGGCCAGTTCTCTACCGTCGGAGTATTGACTATCTCTCCGCCGAATTCTGGACTGATGATTGCAAACTTCATCTCCTTCCTTGCTGCATAGATAGCTGCTGTAATGCCTGCAATCCCTCCACCTACAATGATTAAATCATACATCTTATTCATATGTTCACCTTTATATAAAAATGTTTTGTTGATAATATTAGTGCCGACACCAATATAATTGCCACCCAGCGAGTTATCAATATATACATCCTTCGCAAATAGCTCGAGAACCAATCGATGTAACATCGATACGAGCGTGGCAATATCTTTCAATCAACATATCAGTAGTGCTAGAGAAAGCACATCTATTTATATAAGTTGGGGAGAAGTGCAATTTATATAAAAGAATACGCACACGCGGATGCGAAAAACTACGCAGAATAGCGCATGTGATTATAAGTCCGGAACACAGAAAAACATAAAAAGAGACAGGATTTCCCGTAAGTCATGTCAGATTATTTTGAGACAAAAAATTTTGAGAATATAGATAATATTCTAAGAAAAAGATTCAAAGAGACAGACATATCAAAAGCTGAAGCAGTAGCAGCCGCGAATACCAAGTACTTGCCGAGCCAATCAAAGATTATCCATGATTTGGCTGAAACCATAAGATGGTGTGAAAGATCAATCAAGGAATATATATCCATAAATAAGGCAGTAGGCAAAGGCGAAATTGCACTTATAGGAAGCCTATTTCTTAGCATGTCTACATGGAGATTCAGTCAATATATCCTGGACAGAAAGATTATGATAGATTCAGAATTGCTTGATATAAAAAGCGATCTGCTTAAAGAAAATATCTATTCAGAAAGGATATGCATATTGCTGCAGAATTACAACCCCGTTCGCTCATTAATATTTAAAGACGTCAATAATGCGCAACAGATAATCTGGTATGAAGGCAGGAATCAAGAAGACATTAAGAATGCACAAAAGTATCTATTGACCCTGACTGAAAAGAAATTTAATTCTTCGAGAGATGCAAATGAAAAGACCGCATCGAATAAAACTTACAAACCAACACTTGTTAAGCCCAAACAAGAATCCGCTCTAAGAAAAATTCCTGCGAAATCATACAATACAGTTTTAACCGATTCGCCAAAGCATTAAGTCGCTGCGAAAAGTTCTTATGTCATGCCTGTACCAGCACTTATCAGCAATGAGAATACAGACATAATCCAGTCACCTCAAGATTTCATGATTAAATATGCTCTCAAGAAAAGATCGTATGCGGGCGTAGTGTTTGTAGAAGAACGTCTGCTCGAACAAGAATTAAAAGACAAGGGCTTAGTGGACCAAGCTACACGCCAGAATATGATGAGCCTTATCGTCAGCAATCATACATTCTCAGAAATGCTTAAAGTTCCTGGCAGCGGAAAATATAATAGCGTAATGATTTCAAACCTGGCGACAACATTTGAAAACTTTGATACAGTCGAACGTGAAAAATTCTTGAGTGATTGGAAAAATGTATTTATTAAAAAATAACAAAAAATGATCTATTTCGCTCTCAACGCATGACAATATGTCCCAGGATTTTTATCGATGTAATCCTGATGATATTCTTCTGCTGGATAGAATGGTTTTGCAGCCAATATCTCAGTCACGGCAGGATTTGGAAATACATGTGATGCATCGAAATCTTTCTCGCTCTGTCTTGCTATAGCATTCTGTTCTTCATTGAAATAATATATTCCCGACCTATACTGATTGCCTATATCAGGACCTTGCCTGTCTATCTGCGTCGGATCATGCAATCTCCAGAAATATCCGAGCAATTCTTTGTAAGATATTTTTGACGGATCGAATGCGACAAGTACAGCTTCAGCGTGTCCTGTCTTTTCTGAGCTCACTTCTTTGTATGTCGGATTTTCTTTCCATCCTCCTGTATATCCTGCTTGTGTCATGATTACCCCGCTGACATTCTCTAACAGATGTTGTACTCCCCAGAAACATCCTCCAGCAAATAATGCTTTCTCATATGGAAATAATTTTTCATATTCTCTATATCCTGAAGAATTCAATTCTGTATAGGGAATAAATTTCAACGCTGCAGAATTTATGCAATAACGCAAAGAGCCGTTAGGTCCGTCATCAAACACGTGTCCGAGATGTGATGCATTCGTCCTAACTTCAGTACGCGAGACGCCTAGAGTGTCGTCTTCTTTCTCGATTATAGACGCGTTATCCACAGGTTTTATGAAACTTGGCCATCCTGTACCTGAATCAAACTTATCCAAGCTCGTGAATAATACTTCGTTAGTATTCACATCTACATATATTCCTGGTCTATACTCATTCCAATATGCATTATTGAATGCTGGTTCAGTACCACAGTGTTTGGTGACGTAATCCGTCATATTGCTTATATTATTCGCTTTCATAAATCCTCCAAATGTGCATCCTGTAAGGAATGCAGTAAAGAATACAGCAAGGAATACAAGGGATATTACGCAGTAAGCCCTCATAAGAAAAGCACGTCAGTATCTTTTATATATCTTGTGAAGGATTGATTTTCAGAACAAACCTTCTTCAAAGCCGACATTCTCACTAGACTCACAAGCCATCCGCTCATAGCCTATTTAAATAAATCAATAAACGTTTTATATATGGACACGATTCTAGTTGATACTATTGTTGAGGATTATATGAAGCAAGATAAAGATAAAATCATAAATTACCTGAAAGATTTTACACCTAGATTGTATCAAGAAAACATCTTCAATACATGCACCAAGAATAATACGTTAGTAGTGCTTCCGACTGGTGTCGGTAAGACGGCAATATTTCTTATGATGGCTGCATATCGTCTAAATCTATATCCGAAAAGCAAAGTCCTGCTATTAGGTCCGACTAGACCATTGATTGAGCAATACTCACAGGTCTTTGAAAAACATTTCAACATCCCTAAGGACAAGATGGTCATGTTTACAGGTTTTGTCAGTCCAGAGACGCGAGCAGAATTATGGAAGAATGCTCAGATAATATTTTCCACCCCGCAGGGATTAGAGAATGACATACTATCGAACAAGATAGACATCAGCAACATCTCATTGATTGGATTTGATGAATCACATAGAGCAACAGGCGAGTATAGCTACAATTTCGTTGCAAAACAATATATGAAAAAAGCATTGCATCCAAGAGTCTTGGCGCTAACAGCAAGTCCGGGCACCGATCAAGAAACAATCAACGAAGTTTGTGTAAACCTTTACATAGAGAAGATTGAAGTAAGGACTACAGAAGATCAAGATGTTGCACCGTACGTAAAAGATGTTGATATAAAGAAAATATTTGTGGACTTGCCTGATGAATTCCTAGAGATAAAAAAATATCTTGAATTGAGTTATAAGTCAAAATTCAATGAATTGAAAAATCTCGGATTTACAGTCGAAGGAGTAAAATATTCTAAGAAAAACATCCTCGGGATGCAGGCAGCGATACATGCTAAGATGGCTCAAGGCGAGAGAGATTTCGAGACACTAAGAGCAGTCAGCCTATTAGCGGAAATCATCAAGATACATCATGCCATCGAATTAGTAGAGACTCAAGGCATCGCGCCATTGAAGGATTACATGGATAAGCTACAGGGCGAAGCAAGAACAGGCAAGACTAAAGCAACGATCAATCTTGTCAAGGATGTGAATTTCCGAAGTGCATACATCAAAGCTGAAAAGTTAGTAGGGAAATTCGAGCATCCAAAATTTGAAGAATTAAAGAGGATAATCCAGGAAGAACTGGATCCAAAAAATCCCGATAATGTGACAAAGAAGATAATAATATTCTCACAATACCGGGATAGTGGAAGCAAGATAACAAAGGAACTTACATCGATGGGTTTCAAGACCAAATTATTTGTCGGACAAGCAAAGAAAAAAGATACTGGATTGACACAAAAGAAACAAAAAGAGATGATTGAAGAATTCTCTAATACAAATTTTAATGTATTAGTATCAAGCAGCGTCGGTGAAGAAGGATTGGATATCCCGCAGGTAGATTTAGTCATATTCTATGAACCAGTTCCCAGTGCGATAAGAAAGATCCAACGTTCCGGACGTACAGGCCGACTCGATGATGGAAGAATAATAATGCTTATAACCAAAGATACTGTAGATGAAGTATATTATCATGTTGCACGAAACAAAGAAAAGATGATGTACAGGACTATCAATAACATGAACAAGAATTATAATAATGGGACGAATGATGTCAAGCAGAGCAATCAGACAATCAATCAAGCCATAGATGTCAGTATGGGCAACGGCAACAATAATAAGAATGATACCAAAGGCACTAAGACATTGATGGATTACCAAGAAATACCTAAAGAGTCAGAAGTTCAGGCGCAAAATACTAAAGTAAGAATAATAGCAGATTATCGTGAGAAAGGCAGCAATGTATTGAAAGAATTGCTAGACAACGTGAATCTGAGTCTTGAAAAATTGGCAATCGGCGATTACTTGCTCAGCAGTAAAGTAGCTGTCGAATTCAAGACAATCCCTGATTTCGTCGATTCGATCATAGATGGAAGATTATTATCGCAATTGAAAGAATTAAAAAAATATGAAAGACCATTACTCATAATCGAAGGTACTGACGACATCTATAGTGTTAGAAAGATTCATCCTAACAGCATACGTGGAATGATTGCGACAATCACCGTCTCTTATGGTATACCTATAATCCAGACGAGAAATGCCAAAGACACTGCAGAATACCTTATAAGTATTGCGAAGCGTGAGCAATCTGAAGAAAAGAACGAGATACAACATCATTACAAGAAGCCTGAGACAATCAAAGAACAGCAAGAATACTTTGTTTCAGCATTGCCGAACATAGGAATGGGTGGAGCAAGACCCTTATTGAAACATTTCAAGAATGTTAAGAATATCGTCAACGCTTCTGAAGAAGATTTGAAGAAAGTCGACTTGATTGGTCCAAAGAAATCGAAAGCGTTGAAAGATATATTTGATAAGGATTGGGAAGAATAGATTCTTAAATAATTAAGGAGTGACTCAATTCATCGCTTCTTCAATATCTCTTCATATATCTCTATGACTTGCTTATAGAATTTAGAATTCTCTAATCTATCGAATTCTTCATCATTGTATATCAAGAAATCTGCATGTGTCAGGCACATCCCTACCTGCTGGCCATTCAACGGTTCATTATATCCTTTATCACGTGCATCCAGCTCCACAAAGGTATCATAGCCTATCAAGTCCTTCTCAGATTTTCTCTTCTGAGTCAATTCCCATCTAAACTCCAATGGAGCATCTACACCAATCAAGATGCAGTTTGAATGTTTCTTCAGATATTCCAGTTCGCCGATATTCCTTAGACCATCAATGACTAAAGGCTTAGTGCTACGCTCGTATTTTGCAAGCAATCTTTCAGCCAATACTTGGCCTCCGAATTCTTTCCTTAATCTATTGCCTTCGTCTTGAAGATTTGTTCTTGTTATTTCAATCCTTCTAGAATACAATTCATTTTTTACGACAGAACTGAAAGTATCGATGTCACAACCGCGAGATTTCAATATTTTTGCAACTAATCCTTTACCGGAACATAATGTTCCGCTGACAGCAATCACTAATTTTTTCTTAGCATCCTTATCAAAAGTATTAGTCATGTTAATTATTCAATGTTTCTTAGCAGCTAACCTGACATCTTCAGCCTTGATGGTCTTTCTTCCTGCGTGTTGGGAGAATTCTGCTGCTATCTTAGCCAATTCAACACCTTTCTCCTCTAGGTATTCGCGTAATGCTTCTTTTGCCGGATCACTTACCCTGATGTCTGGTGAGCCTTTCTTAAGAATTTTTTCCATGGCCGCTAATGGTAATATTTTTTCCATTGTTTTCACCCTCAAAATCATTCTTAATAATAATATCCAACGATAAACTAAGCACTCTAGAATCGAATATTTAAAGATTACGGATTACCTATAAATTATTTTAATATAAAAACTATTCAGATCACTTTGCGACAGAATTGCTTGCAGTCACACGATCATAGATTATCTTTGATACTTGACTCATGACTCTATCTGCTTCGTCAGGACTACCGCCCTTACTCATTATACAAAGTATATAAGGAGTATTCGAAGCATATACTATTCCGCAATCATGATAATATCCTTCATTAACATAAAAACCTACTTTGTGCGCTACTTTTACAGTATTTGGGACCCCGGCAGGTATCTGTGAATTAAAATCTGTTTCGAGCATTATTGTTAACGCCAATTCTGAAAAAGGTCTTCTCAAATAATTAGAGAAATATAATCCACGCAGCATGTTAGCATAATCCTTTGGAGTGATGTACGTAAAATTCTCTGATTGTGGTAATCCCATCGCCGATACTGACTCAGACAAGGTACTATCGGAAATAACTCTATTGGTAAGCACTAGCGCAGCCGTATTATCAGAACCTTTTATCAGTTCAATCAATAAATCTTTTATAGTTATATCATATCCTGGACCTTTTTGCCACAGGTCTCCAGAACGATTATCAATATCCTCTTTGCTTATTATGATGTGTTGATCTAAAGATATATTCCCATTCTCCACATCTTTCAATGTTGCAATCATTATAGGCACTTTCAAAAGACTTAAAGGCATGAATTCTTCTTTCTCATTTATACCTAACCATGCGCCAGTATCCAAATCCTCAAAATAAAGAGCATAATGCCCCTGCGCGCTCTGCAATATTAAGGAGATAGGAGCTTTAATATCCTGATAACTGGTCGTCATATGTTGTTGCTTAACCAGAAAATCATTGACGCTAAGCCAAGCAATATCAGGAGATAACAATTGATAATTCTCATTTCCAAGATCTCTGTTGCAGACAGCATTCAACGCGGCTTCCTTAGATACTATCCGGTTATAAACCACCTGAAATATATTTATAGAAATACTTAAGAGAGCAACCACCACAAGAATCAATATTATGACATTCTTCTTCATCCGTATATAATTTCGTAGTCATATTTATATATTTTATTAACGTGACTATTAAAATGCATCCTTGAAACATATTTAAAACATCTTTGAAGTATTCTTTGATCATAATCGCAAAACATATAAATCTCCGTAGCATTATAGCATTGGTGATGTATATGACTCGAAAAGCAGTTTTTGCAGGACAATTCTATGAACATAACGAACAAGATTTAGATAAACAGATACAAACATGTTTTGAAGGCAAGAATGGCCCTGGAGCATTACCCTTATCCAAGAGAAGTGGAAAGATTCAGGCAATAATCGCGCCACACGCAGGCTACACGTACTCGGGACCATGCGCAGCATGGGCATATAAAGAAGTGGCTGAAGCAGAATTCGCAGATATATATGTAATAATTGGGCCAAACCATGCAGGTTCTGGCAATGCATTAAGTATGGCTGGCTATGAAACGCCATTCGGCTTGGCGCGTGTAGACCAAGAATTTGCAAAAGCTCTGCTGGAAAAAAATGATGAGATAAAGATAGATGAAGAAGCACATGCTGAAGAACACAGCATAGAAGTACAGATACCGTTCCTGCAGTATTCTACAAAAGACAAAACGGAAAATGTACATGGACTAAAGATTGTCCCGATAATATTAAATGAAATAGATTATGCAAAATTCGGACTTGACCTGAAAGAGACTATCCTAGAATGCGGAAAGAAAGTCGTCATAATAATAAGCAGCGATTTCACACATTATGGACACGCATATCATTACATACCATTCAGTACGGATATCAAAAAGAACATATATGCAAGAGACCAAAAAGCGATAGACTTCATAGAAAAATTGGATGCAAATGGATTCTTAGGATTCATCGATGAAACACAAGGCACAGTATGCGGAGCATTCCCGATTGCAGTACTGTTGAAAACATTGAAAGACGCAAAAGTCGAATTGCTGCAATACTACACGAGTGCAGACTTAGAAGAAGAATCGACATACAAAAATGCTGTAAGTTATGCGGCGATAGTGTTTAGATAAAATCAATAGTTTTCAGATAAATTTAATAGGAGATATAAAAAGTGTTAGACTACATAATCGGACTCGCATTCATGCCTGTCAGCGTATTAATGTTCTTGAACATGCTAGGCATAACTAACTTAGAGAAGCTAATCGGTATACCATTGATACTCGTAGCAGCGATAGGATTGATAGTCGTCCAGATAGTCAATATTATGAGTGCACACATCAACAAAGAATTCATAATGCAATCATGGATATTATGTATAGTCATGATGTGGCCGGCATTGATGTATTTCTTATCCGTAATCATAACATTTCCTGCAGCAATCACCACATCGCTTCCAGCAATAATCGCATCATTCTTATTCGTTGAAGGAGTATATAGTTTCTATATAGATCATGAAGGATTTAAGTGAAGAAAAAATAGTATGATAGAACATGAGCAGTGTAAAGAATAAAATTGAAAAGAGAGAGATTGAAGATGCGAAAAAATATTCTATAAGAGATGGTTCTGCATATAACGTAATGTATGGTTTTGGAGAACAATATGTTACACCATTCGCATTAAAACTCGGAGCCAGCAGTTCCGATATAGGAATTATAGCGAGTGTACCATCATTCATCGGATCGTTATTCCAGGTAGTCGGAGCTAAACTGACTGACAAATATCACAGCAGAAAGAAGATAGTCACGACATTCGTCATGCTGCAGGCCATAATGATACTGCCATTGTTCATCATCCCACTACTGACTAAAAGCATATTGTTATTGACAATCATATTCGCATTATATCTTATGTGTTCCAATGCCGGAGGACCAGGATGGAATTCATGGATAGGTTCAGTCATACCTGAGAGTGAGCGTGCAGAATATTTCAGCAGGCGTAACAAGATAACGCTGATATTCTTATTGGCATCAGTAACGCTTGCAGGAATAATATTGAATTATTTTTCCGAAGTAAATATATGGATGGGATTCGGAATATTGTTCGGTATAGCATTCTTTGGCAGGATAGTCTCATGGTATTATCTGACGAAACAATTCGAGCCAGAATATGTCATCAATGAAGAAGAATATTTCTCGTTCAAGGATTTCTTGAAGAAGATGCCTGAGACTAATTTCGGAAATTTTGTCATGTTCCGATCGTTGATGTCTCTTGCAGTCATGATTGCATCGCCATTCTTTGCTGTATACATGCTAAAAGACTTACAGTTTACGTACATACAATACACTATAATAATATTAGTGCCTATGCTTATAAAAATCCTGACAGTAACATACTGGGGCAAATATAGCAAGAAGATTGGGACAAGAAATATAATGATAGTATCAGCATTCCTTATCGCAGTCATACCTATAGCTTGGTTTCTTGCAGGATATTTCTTTTTCGGTCATCCCATACTATTCTTCTTGATAATGCTTGCTGAAAGCATAAGCGGATTTGCTTGGGCAGGATTTGAATTGACGACATTCAATTATATCCTTGAGACAGTCAGCCCTGGAAAGAGAGCCAGATGCGTCGCATATTTCAATATAATATTCGGTGTTGCGGTACTCGTCGGAGGATTATCCGGCAGCTGGCTAGTAGGGCATCTTCCTAAAGAATATCATGGTATATCATTATTGCTTGTCGTCTTCATAATATCGGCTGTGGCCAGATTTATTGTGCCATTATTATTCTTATCAAAACTGCAGGAAGTCAAGATAAAGAAAAATATCGATGAAAGTAAACTATTCATTGATTTAGTGGTAAGTAAACCATTACATTCTGCACTTTATCAGACGACTCAAGTGATGTTTTTTGCTGAAGAAAAGATTAGTATCGTGACACAAAGCGCAAGAAAGGGATTAGGTATGGTAAAAAAGCCTCTTAATCCTATAATAGATAGAGTCATCCAAAGCCTAGATAAAGGATTAGAACGTGTTGAACCTATGCGTAAAGCATTAGAGCCGAAACGCATCAGGGAAAATAGGAAGAGAGATTATGAACAATTAGTGAATCATGATTACACTAAATATATCCGTACACATCCTAAAATCATAAGAAATATCAGACGTCAAAAAAAGAAGTGATTAAAGTGATTATGTAAGCATGGTGGTTGTTACTTCGTTCATCTCTTAGATTTCTTATGTGATTTAGAGACCTTAGCCGAATGTTTGACAGAATGAACAGGATGTTTTATTTTAGCAGATTTAGTGGAAGAAGCATTATGAATTGCTGGTTTATGTTTCTCGTGCCCTTTGTTATCGTTTTCTTTATTCTCATGTTTTGCTTCACGTTTATGGTCTATCTTATCATCGGAAGATTTCTCTACAGGAGCATGTATAGTTCGGAACAATTCTGTTATATTGATCTCGAGCGCTGCAACAGGCATATCTATAGTCCAATTAGATAATACTTGTGGATGCAACTCTCCTATATATGCTACTTTCGCATTGTTGACTAATACCCTGCCTACTCTGCCTTTGATGAAAGAGCCGTGTTCTGTATCAGTAATATCATATTTTACATTCAATGCTTCAACGAGTACATCTAATACTTGTTTTATCTTAGTGAAATTAGCATCATTACCGCATAATAATATTCCTAATCTATCGCTTTCTTGGACGCTGGTATCGTAACTATCATCAAGTTTGAATATGGTCCCTATCTCGAATATATTTTGCGGATAATCATATTGCTTATTATATTTTAAAGTCTCCATCAGACTAGGAGTTATCCATGCCCTGAGGACATTATAATCCTGCGTCACACTATTCTCTAACTCAACTACATCAATAGTATAATTCATCAGCTTTGATTGTGCATCCTTGTTTGTTAGATGATAATTCTTAACTTCAATCAATCCTAATCCGATAAGTATTGAACGAAGATTATTTTTGAATATCTCGATAGGCTTCTCTTGCGCAATAGCCGAGAAATCAGACAACGTTCCATTGAAGTTCTCATAACCATATGCAATCGCTATATCTTCGACCAAATCAATAGGATGCAATATATCTGAACGATAATTAGGGATTAAAGCTTTCTTATTCTTATAATCATGACCCATCCTGGCTAGATATTTTTTCACATCTTGTTCTTTTAATTCGGTTCCTAATATCTTATTTACATATTGAACATCTAATTTCATCTCTTTACCGGACAAATCCGGAGTTACATATTTCTTTTCAGGATAAGATACATCAACACCAAATATCTGTCCGCCCATATCGGCCAATGCTGTGACAATCATGTTCAAGCAAGTATGCAAGTAATCGAAATCAAATCCTGAACATTCGATGAATACATCTCTTGTAGTCAAAGATATCTTGCCTACACTGTTACTGTTGATTATTGGAGGCATACTCATGACATTCTGTTTAGAATCGATGAATACAGGATACTTATCCTTGCCTTCCAACAAATATCCGTATTCTCTTCCAGTAGGATGTATAGCCAATATTTGTGATCCAGTCAAATCTTTGTTCAAGTCTAAAGGCTTGAATCTTATCTCTTCAGGATTCAATGCCTTGAAATATATCGGCGGCTTGATATGCTCTAATGGATAGATGCCGATAGCTGCTTTCTTCCTATTCCTTCCATATGTTATATGCAATTTTTCCTGGATCTGGATTATCTCTTTAATTCTCTCATCAGTCAGCTTCAATCCTTTGACAATTGCACATGCAGTATAAGGCCTTATACCTTTTACAGATTTATCGACAATGACTTTCACGCCGCTCTTCTTGACATCATACTTCTTGAATCCTGGTTTAATATCCATAAATGATGATAATGCTCTTGCCATTCCCTGTTCTGATAACAAGTCAGGCCTATTAGGAAATATCTCGACTTCAATCTCATCATTTGTTATGCCCTCGAATCCTGTACCTAAGAACGATATTCTGTTTGCTAATTGTTCGTCGGAAATCTTTCTTCCGAGCAGTTCCAGGACCGTATTCTTGTTATATTTTATTGTTGGCATTTAGTTCACCGATTTTATTCAATTATCAATAGTCAGATTTATTTCAGTCCCCAAAAATTCCTCTGGCTTTAATGTGGTGCCAGCTGGCTTAAACTCTAAATATAATTGTTTATGTTTCAATACCGCTGAAAGCATGTTGACTTTTTCCTGTACACTAGATGTAATAGGATTAATGCTGGGACATAACTTATTGGCCAACAAATGCAAAGTGGAAGGTCCTACGAATAAAGTATTTTTAGATTGCCATATTCCTCCTTCAAATATAATCATGCTTACGCCTGTATCACTCAATTTAATATCTTTAATTCTAAGAAGGACTAGCGGTTTATCATGTATACTTTTCCTTGTTTTTTTGTTCATAAACAATGAAAATTTCTCATCTGGACCACCTACTGGTTCAACAAGTTTTCCATCAAAAATAAAATCCCAATCGTCCTTTAAACCATTAACTGTCTTGATAATCCCTGTTATCTTAGCCATATCGTGCGCCATTTTCTTACCTCATAAATTCATTAGTTCTGAATCACATCTCTTTTATCTTCTTGCTTACATCTTTCATGTTTGAATCGATATTTAACATGCAAATGACCCCAACGACAATGAGCATCACTGCAATCAAAAACAATTGAAAGTTATATCGATAGACGTTTATTATATACAGTACGAGTCCAATCACGGCAACAATCATCACGCCGCACATATATATCAACTGCCTATTATACGCCAGTTCCAAGCGCTTGAGCTCGAACACTTTTTTATCATCCATTTCTTCTCCCATCACCGTCTTTTATTCCCTTTCTGGTATGCTCTGACTCTTTAATTTCCTTTAGCTAATGATTCTAATGAAAAATCTTTGATAAATCTGTTATAATTCTCTTTAATATCAAGATGAAGTATGCATCTTGAAATTGTATTAATATCATTCTGATAGAGTTCAATCGATCCCTTGCCTGCCGGTGTCTTGACATCTCCAATAAGGGTATTTTCTCCTCTCGGCAAATAGCAATTGTATTCTCCATCATCTTCTTTGGATATCAATCCTGTAAGGTGTATATCTCTTCTGGTAAAAAATAAATTTCTCACTCCATTGACAATTGACTCCGTTCCTTCAATCAACCCGACACCAGTTCTATCAAGCATGAAACCTGAAATGACTTTTGTGTTATCTCCTATCATTCCAATATTTACATATGAAAATCCTGCCGTAAATTTTTCTGACCCGCCACTCAAAAGAGTGTGCATATTTATTTTTCCGACAAAGTCAGGATGCAAAACATAATCTTTAAGTTCCTTATCATCAAAATAAACTATTCCTAATGATTTAATATAATCTTTTTCTTCATCATCATCAATATATCTCATACTTAAAGACGTGCGTATAAATCTTAAAATCGTAGTTTCATGTAAGTGCGTATCTTTATGACTGATGATTCCAGATTCTTCTTGAACTTTGTCTCCAATCATTTTTTCTCCCACACGCTCTTTTACTGTGGCTGCAACAACCATTTCTTCATCGAACGTAATTGCTTCATGTCATTCCTATTGAAATCTCTTAAGTCTTGAATATTAAAGTATTGCATCGATATCCTTCCGAATCCTAGTCCCCATGCGAGTACCGGACATTCAAATCCCATCAATGTCTTTGTGACTTCTGGCCTGAACATTCCTGCTCCACCTAACTCGACCCATTGATTCCTTTCCTTATTGAACACTTCTACTTCTATGCTAGGTTCAGTATAGGGAAAATGTCCTGGACGGATTTTTATCTTATCATAACCCATCTGTCTAAAGAATGTTTTCAGATAGCCGACCAAATCTTCGAATGTTGCATCAGGATCTACAACAATTCCTTCAGTGTGATAAAATTCGAATCCGTGTTTCCAATCTACTGCTTCATTTCTGAAAACTTTTCCGATATTAAAATATTTTATAGGCAAATCTTCCTTCTTTAATTTGGAAATTGTTTGTGCAGATAATACTGTAGTGTGAGTCCTGAGCATCAATTGTTTTGCTTTATCTTCGTCCCAAGTTCCGCCCCATCCTTTTGAACCAGTATCGCCGCCAGTCTCATGTACTGCTTTTACTTTTTTCTTCAAATCTTCAGGAATCTTTCCTTTAGACGGCTTCTTTAAATAGAATGTGTCTTGCATCTCTCTGGCAGGATGATCTTGAGGGACGAACAACGAATCCAAGTCCCAGAATGCTGTCTGTACCATCGAGCCTGACATCTCCTTAAAACCCATGTTCATCCATATAGATTTGACGTAATCTATGGATTCATTCTCGAAATGCTTCTTTCCATAGTTAACTCTTGGGACAGCAGATTTTATATCGTAAGACCTGAACTCCTTAGCAGTCCAAGACTGACTCCTGATGATGTCTTGAGTCAATACATCGATGACATCTTTATTTAGAGTATCGAAGTTTTGCAGCAGATCTTGACCTAATGGAGAGAGCGTTACCGTCTTGACTTTCTCAACTTCCACTTTCAATATATTTTTACGTTTATTCAATTCATTGAATGAATAGATTTCTTCTGATGATAAAGACTTAGGATCCAATGGGAAATTCTTTTTCAAGAATATCTCTTCTAACATTTCTTTTTTCAAGATATTCCTTCCAACATCAGTCAATGATACAAGAACATCATTGCCTTTCTTAGTAATGTTGATTGCGCCTTTCCTCTTCAATAATCCTAATGATACGGATACTTCCTCTCTAGATAATTTCGATGTCTTCTCAATCTCTTTCATCGACATCTCATGATTCAATGAATTTAAGAATAGTCTTTCTGGAAGCCCTTGCTTAACGTATAATTTTCCATTCTTATCCAAGAATATCAATTGTTTGGAATCTTCTTTTATATCAACTAGATTCTTACCTTTTAACCACTGCAGTGCTCTACCTATCTCTATCTCTTTCAAACCAGAATTATTCTCCAATTCAGTGACTAAGCTAAATTTAGGCACTAATGGTAAAACTTTTCTTTCTAGAGGATGTAACCCATCTACAAGCTTTTTCAAGTCCAAATCAATAACCCCCAAAATTCATATCTTTACACATAACCAATATATAAACCTATCTATTGGAGATGGACGCTATTTATATATAAATAAACCATTCTACGAGGACAAAAGGCAAATAGGCACAAGTAGTTACTATGTAGTGATAAATGAGCACAAAATTTATAAATAGAAGACGATAGAATAATATTATGAAATCAAGGATGAAACCTGCTGCATGTATGGGGTTTGCATTATGTCTGATAAATAGTGCAAGAACAGACAATAGTCAATATCAAGCATTTAGAAATAATGATAGAAGATTTAACGAATTGTTCAGGATAATCTGGAATGCTGATACATTGAAGAAAATTTCTGTCGACCCAAATTACTCAAATGAAATCAATTCAAATAAATCACTCTATGAATTGATGCTTCCTCATTCGATACTACACACCAATACAGAACGACCTGACACGTTAAAAATATGGTTTCCCGAAGAGATAGAAAGTGAAATGCTAGGTCTGCAAAATTCTGCTTGGAAAGAATATGACAAATATACAGGTCCAAAAACTAATGAATATGCACTGAAAGCGATCGCATATCTGCAATACCAAGCGATAAAATATCCGGGAACAGATGGAAGCGAATTAGAGAGAGCGGTCAGGATGATCAACAGCATTTCTAAAGAATTAAGAAGAGACAACAAATAATCTGTATCGACGAGTTATCAACAATTTGTCAACCGATTTTTCTGCAAATTTTATTTACCCCTGGCCGTGACAACAATATTATAACTATTCCGCAAGGGTTAAAAACCGTAACATATATAAAGTAGTATTCATATTTCATTTGTAAATAATTAAAAATAGCGATTGAAGTAAAGGGGTGATTACCGACTAAGTAAATGTCGGGGGGTTAAAATGATCGTCAAAGATGAATTTTTGAGCACGTTGCGAAGATATTTTGGTTTGAACTTATACGAAGTCAAGATATGGACAGCACTGTTAAGCAGAGGCGTTTCTACGGCAGGGGAACTTTCTGACATTGCAAATGTCCCTAGAAGCAGAAGTTACGATATTCTGGAATCATTAGAGAAAAAAGGTTTTGTAGTCATGAAAATCGGCAAGCCGATAAAATACATCGCTGTTCCACCAAAAGAGATCGTGGAAAGAGTTAAGAAGAACGTAAGGATAGAATCCGACGAGAGAATCAAGAGACTAGAAGAATTGAAGAGCACCGATGTCGTCGATGAATTAAACAGTCTACACACACAAGGTGTAGAGATAATAGAACCATCAGACTTGAGCGGCAGCTTGAAAGGCAGACATAACTTATACAATCATATGGAATTAACAATCAAGAATGCAGAAGAGACAGTAACTATAATGACGACAACTGAAGGATTGTTAAGAAAAATCGAAGGATTTAAACCAGTATTCGAAATGCTCAAGAAACGTGGCGTAAAGGTAAGAATCGCTGCACCATTAAACAAAGAGTCTATACCGGCGATAAAAGATCTTGGCAATGTCGCAGAGTTAAGGCATACTGACAGTAAAGCAAGATTCATACTGGTAGACAGAAAAGAAATATTATTTATGGTGGCAGATGACAAAGAAGTCCATCCAACATATGATGTAGGTATCTGGGTAAACACTCCGTTCTTTGCTAACGCACTTGAAGAATTATTCGAGTTGGCATGGAAAGATATGAAGCCTGCAAAAGCCGTCTTAAAATTAAATTAGATAGACAAATTAGTTTGCATCTAGATTAATTTTTTATTTCTTTTATTCTACTACGCAATTACAAGAAACTATCGAAAATAATATCGACCGCATACACGGCGCATACCATGACTGAATCACTTTATAAAATATTGATTGAAATTAATCGTTCCACAAAAGAAAAAGGATACACATTTCGTCTGAATGATCACAATAAAAAATTAGATATATATTTCTTGGACAAAAAAAATCCTCCAGAGAGGATAGATATTAACCGCATAACATCAGAACGTTTAGAGGAAATTACAAAGGAAGAATTTGCTAATATAAAAATCCGATGTGATTGCCGACAGTACGCGGGTGATGCCGATTTCAAAATAGAGCTTATACCTGTATCTGCAGAAGATGAATCCCAAAAGTATCGCGATCATTACATGCGTTTAAGTGAGAAACTATCCCAATTATCCATAACACTCCACACGGGAAACAAGCCTGGAAAAACGTTAACAGAAAAACAGCGAACGCATTATCATAATTTTATCACAGCATTAATCACTGAATACATACTTGTAGGACGGACACGCGCTGAAGAAAAGAAAGCGGTATCACATCCCGCATCACATTCATCTAAGTAATCTTATACCATTAAAATCATCATTTCTTCTTGACAAGATATAATAACTCGCTTCCCATCGTAAATTTTTCATATTGCCATTCTAATTTATCTAGAAGTTTTTCAAACCATAATCGTCTGTGCTCTTTTATCTCTCTCACTCCACCTATAGAAAGCGTCGGAAATGTTATTGCAAAATATCTTGTATTGATGCTCTTAATCAATTCTTCACTGATGTTGCGTCGGATACGCTCTAATCCGTCGAGAGTCTTGAAGACGAAGCAGATGTCGACTTTTATCTTCTCTAATTTATACAAAATTTTTTCATCGATTAAATCTGCAGGAAATATCACTGCATCAATATCAGTCTTATCAAAATATGCCTTCAAGAATTCGCAATCTTCAGTAGATATATCTGATGCGTAATATTTTGATATTTTTTCCCGAAAATAGATTGTGCTGAGAGGATTCATACCGCACGCCAGATCCATGAAAACGTATTTGCCATCATTTCCTATATGCTCATCCACTTTTTCAAAATCAGCAATCGTATCAAATATGGTCTGATAAAGTTCTTCATAGTGATCCATACGTTCTTTCGTAGACTTATGCAACAAGAATAATTTATCATGAATCTCTTTTTTCTCTTCTAGACTTTCAGCAGCATCCAACTCTTCAAGCAAATCTTTTCGCTTATTATATCCCTCGAGTATGAATACGCCATATACCTTACGTAATTCTGCACGCAATTCCTTAATCAAGAACTTATATTCTCGACTTTTCGTGAATTGCTTATATGTCTTTGATGCTTCCAATTTTTTGATGAATTTATCTTTAGCTTGCTCATGATGCCTGTCCTTGAAGAATACGTCTAATTTATTCCTGATAAACTCTTCGTCTAAAGTACGAAGTTCTTTCTTATCTTTAATATCTTCAATTAATTCGTTTTCGTGCGGTATCATTTCGTGCCGTATAATCGTATGTTAAAATATTGTTCAGCTAATGTAATATTATTCAACTATAATTCTCTTTCCATCTCAAAAATCCTGCTATCCCTGTCAAACCATCAAGTTTTTTCATCGCTTCTTCGCTGCTGATTATCCTAATCTCTGAAGTCATAGCTTCGACATCGGTCATTATATCGTCAAGCATCTTATACTTATTCTCTTTTTTCATACGCAATATAAGGTTTTCTGAGACAAGCAATATGGAAAGATTTCCTGATTGAATTTTTTCAGTGACTTCCCTGATACCATAGACTGCGTTGTCTTTGCTTATCTGTCCCAATAACTCTTCAATAACTCGCAATTCTCTAGTAGCCTTATCCTTATCCAAAACAGTCTTCAGTTCCGGTCTCTTCAATATTTCGCTTATTGCCCCGTCATCAACGCTTGAGCATGTAGCTAAAACAATTTTCTTACGCAGGGCATCATCCTTTATCTCTTTCATCAGATATTCTTTCCAGAATGCCGGACTGGCAATGACTATATTATCGAACAGATATTTACTATCATAATCGAGCAATTGCTTATATATCTCTTGATAAAAATTTGTCTTCTTCTCTTCCATATCTTTTTTGGATACATCACCATTCAGCGTAAGCAAAGTCTCGCATCCCTGAGTTTTTAGTACAGCAAATATTGCCTCCTCTCGGTCGAATGCCACAATAAGGATGTTCGCTAATTGATTAGTCATCGCTTCATCAAGTTTCTTCAAGGAATATTTACTCCAATATTCTTTCTCCAATGTTATGACGACTCCGTCCCCTATATCAAATGTGTGATAGTCGCCTCTGGGGATATCATCCGGAGCTTCGATTATCTTTCCAGATACTCTTAAAGTATGATCATAATCTATCTTTTCTACTAATATCTTCAGATGGACAATCCGCTTAGTTATCTTTGACTTGTCTTCTGAGCCGCCTAATTTTATCTTTCTTTCAGTCATCCCGCTGACGGAATCGCCTGCTTCAATGATAGTTGATAGATACCATAAGTCTTGACCGCTATCTATCTTGACTTTTATTGTTCCATGCTTCAAATCTTTATTGATTATCTTCATTATACTATTAAGGAGTTATAGTAGAATTTAAAGTTAACCGTTTGTAAAAACGAAGTTACGCGCCGACCGTTTTTTCTATCGGCTAGCGAATCTTAATGATAATCAAACGATAATATTGCGCGCTCGCATAGATGTTTTTATCGATAGGTTTTCGAGCTATATTTTATCAATATTCTAATCTATCGCTCACTAGGCGCAGGCTATTTATGGAAAGCCGACGCCATAGTAACATTTATAAATATGTGTGTCAAGATTATGGGTAATCTATTGATAATGTTTCGAGTATAACTATCTACACCATTCGGTGATTGATTCAGGGTGAATATCATGGCTTATAAAAGAGGACAAACTTATGCCAGCAATGCTGCAGCATTTATAGCTGTAGTTACAGTACTTATAATATTATACATATTATTCTTGCCGCCTGATATAAGAAGCGAATTGTTAGGCGATAAAAATGCTATTCTAGGCAACGGTACAAGCACTAGTGCGAGTTCTACAGTCTTACTGAAGCAAAGCGTTGGTCAAATCACATACGTAAATACTAATGACAAAACTTATGATTTACCTACGACAAGAATTTATGCTCCGACATCAGGTCAAATACTAAAAACTGTCCCCGCAATAAATGTGAGAAGTGCATTGTTTGATAAGGAAAAGGCCACTTATAATCTTGATCTGAATATAGACCGTACCGCGACAAGTAACGTATTATTATCATTCAATGTCCGTGATCATAGAGGACCTATAAGTATCAAGCTTAACGGTAAAGAGATATTCAATGCAGAGATATTATCAGCGAATCCTAAACCTATAGCTTTAAACCACGAGGATCTTTTAGACACTAATACTATAACGTTTAGCGTACCTTCACCAGGTTTAGCGTTCTGGAATGTAAACAGTTACGCTATAGAGAACTTACAGATAACTGGTGATGTTACAGATTATAGTAATTCTATCGGCTTGCAACATTTCATAATAAGTCAATCTGAAAAGGACAATATAGAAAGTTTAAGCTTATTCTTCTCGCCGATATGTGATCTTAAAGACGTCAATAATTTAAGAATTGACTTCAATGGCAACTCAGTATATAACAGCGTTGCAGATTGTGGTACAAGGACATTTACTGTTCTAGACAAAAATACTGTTGTCGCCGGAAGTAATGACTTAAGATTCTATAGCACCAAAGGATCTTATACGCTGGATAACATGTATGTCAAAGTGACTATGAAAACACCGACAAACAAGGTATATTATTTCGATATGAGTGAAGATTATTTTAATAGTAAGAGTACAAAAGCGCGCTGTGGAGATTATGATGGCGTATGTCCTGCAGGATGCGATGACATCCAAGATGCTGACTGTTGCTTCGACAGAAACGGATATTGGTGCTCACTGCCGACTCTTGATCTGAACAATAGATGCAGATATTATGTCGCAAGCGATGATTGTACAACATGTAAGACAGGATATTATGATAATAGCGGAGATGCTCCAAAGAATTGCGAGAAAACCTGTGGAGACAATAACGATGATGCATGCATCGCAGGATGCGTTCAACCAGACAGATATTATGATAAAGATTGCTGCTTTGCACAAAATCCAGACAATTTCTGGTGCAAAGAGACACCTATAACAGGTATCGCAGATAAATGTACTCCGAGTGTTGCTCCAGGACAATGTGACTTATGTCCATCAGGATACATCAATAAGGATGGCTCAAGACCAGATTCATGCAACCAAGCAGCAGTAGATGTTCAAGATGACACATATGCTATGTCGAATCAATATGAATTGAAGATTATAGTAAGATTCTTGGATGACACGAATCGTAAGCGTGTAGATTTAAACATCAACGGTCACACATTCAGGATAGATACTACAGATATCGAATACAGCAAAGTCATAAACGATTATGCTCGTAAAGGCACGAACAGCATCGAGATATTGCCTGTAGATGATAATGTAGAGATTGTTGAATTACGCGTAGAATTAAAAAAAGTCGCATAAAATTTACGCGAACTTACACGAAAATCATAGAACATACGAAGATTGGTGAGTAAAAGATAATTTTCTCAATAATTTGAAATCTACAAGAATATACTGGTCAAAAAATGGTTAATACAAGTTTAACAGCTCCAAAAAACAATAAGACAAAGATGGCAACCACAGCAGCAGAAGTTGCTGTTCCAGAACTTGGACTAGCGATGGCAGCTAAAGGTGTTATGGATTCTAAATCAACAAAAAATACTAAAGGATCGTCCACTAATGCAGGTCCGATTCCGGTAAATTCTAAAACTACCGTCTCTAGAGCTAATGGTGACGTAAACGTAAATGTTTATGGCGGCTCATCAGGAGGAGGATCATACGGCGGAGGTCATGGAACAAGCTCGGCAGGAGTTCGTGCAGGAAGTTCAGGCGGAAATGATGGTTCAGACATCAGAAAAAGACCATATTTCTCTAGCGATAATGAAAGGAAAGGTCAACAAAAATCTATTTTCTGGTTCGCGATATTCATACATCTTATAGACGGTTTTCTTTTCGGTTTCGCTAGATCTGGCGCAGCATTGGTGACAGTAGGAGTAGCATATATTTGTTTGGCATGTTATATTGCGTGGGCGTATCGTGGTGATATGAGTCACAAGAATAAATTATATGTTGGTATAGCATTAGCGCTTGCACTACCGATGATTTTAGAAATACCTGCGATAGCTCAAGCAGCTTCAAAAGTTACGTTCTTCTTAGCATTTTCTGGAGTATTACTAGCAATTCCTATTGTTCCAATTTTTGCTGGTTTGACGTTTACAGAAAATGAAAAGATCACTAAATGGACAAGGATTTATGTTATGGGATGGACAATCATAGCCTTTGTAGTGATACTCGCAACTTACGCATCAACGACGCAGATAAGTAAGCCCGTGATTAAACCTGCTGATAGCATCAAATTCTTGACGAATACCGTCGGCAAATCATTTATTAGTGTAAAGACCAGCATAACTACTGCATTCAAGAACGCAGTATCCCAAGCGACAGGCCAACCCTACGATGGTCAGGAAGAGAGTCAAGTCGGAATCTATGTCGAGGATGTAAAGCCTGTCGAATCAAGATATAATACCGGTTCAAACGTATTTGTAGAAGCTAAAATCAGAGCAGTCAATGTCAAGGAAACAATCCCTGTAAACGTAATATGTTACATACAGAATGTACGTCAAGGCAATGTAACTCCTGTAATGATGCCTGATGTTACAGATAATTATGAGAATATAATCGATTGCGACTTAGGACAATTGCCTGAAGGAAGTTATGAAGTAAAAGTTAGAGCAAACTTCGAATTTGATAGTAGTTCAGATATATCATATACATTCGTCAGCTCAAACATAAAAAGTGATCAATATGAGAGATTGAATATCAATCCTGTGACGATTGCAACATACACCGGCGGACCTGTAGAATTAGGACTGCCATCACTATCACAACCATTGCGCATACAGACGAGCCAGAATGGTACTGCTGTAATAAAATCATTTTTAAGCAATTATCCGTTCGGAGTAAGTTTGGTGAACAAATGGCCTCAAGGAAAAGTCGTCAGAGGATTAAGATATATATTAGATGTTCCTCTAGAAATCAAGCTTAGTGATTGTAGCAGAGATCCTATATTAAAATCAGAACCTGATACGACATTAAACAGGAACGTTTACACATTCAGCATAAATACTTCGAATGCGCAGGATGTATTTGATGCGGTCACATGCAGGATGCAATTGGAAAATATCCAAGATTTATTGGGAACTAATCTTAAGAGCGTCAAGACTTTCGCTGCAAAAGCAAAATATGAATATGCAGTAGAAGGATCTACATATATAATCGTGGAAAAGGTAATCTAAGAAAATCATCCAAGACAGATGATTAAAGTCAAGCAGCACAATGATTCAAGCGATCAAATTTATTTTAAGGTATAATATCATGAAGAACATTAAACAACTAACGACAATAATCATGCTGATAGGCATTCTTACGATAACATTATTCAGTACAAGTTGTACTCAGAGTACGGATAGTCCTATATATAGAGTAGGTACAGACGGTTTAGTCCTTGAATTCGCCAAAGCAAATCCTAAAAGCGTGTATGAAGGTGAACAGTTTGGAACATCATTATATGTGAAGAACATAGGCAGCTATGATCTTAAGGACAATAGCAATCCTGCCACGATAAAGATTACATTCGATGATTACAGACTGCAGTTCATATCAGGCAAAGACGGCGTTACAAGCAAGAACATTCTGCTTTATGGCAAAAGTCTATATTATCCCCAAGGCGAAGAAATTCCGATAGCATCATATTTTGAAACTAAAAGATTGACAGCTCTCAGAGAAGGATCTACGACAGACATAAATTATAATCTATGCTATCCGTATGTCACCTCTCTAACCACGATGACTTGCATAGATACAAAAACAGGCAATAACGACGTGATGCCGGCAGCATGCACGAGTGAAAATTATAATGGGGCAAGCGGACAAGGTGCGCCTATAGTCGTAACAAAGATTGAACCTGAGATACTGCTGCAATCGGACTATGTCAGACCACAATTCAAGATATATATAGAGAATAAAGGAACAGGCTATGTGACGAACGCCGCTAGTTGCGCAGTCACAAACATCAATGATCAATATACTTCCGGAAGGGTCAAAGTACAAGCATGGTTATCTAATGATAAATACGAATTGCAGTGCGGCCCTGATCAATCCGGACAATTAAGACTCGTGGACAGCGAATCATTCATAAGATGCTATCTGCCAAGCGATAATACCCAATTCTCTAGATTAACAAAAAATTATCTGGCATCATTGACAATCAACATAAGCTACACCTATACAATCATCGATAAGCAAGAAGTGGAGATAAAACGCAATGATCTGCTTACAGATACTGTATCACAAGGTCTATGTAATTCTTATCAAATCCAAGATACCACAGGACAATGTGTCAGCAAGTGCGAATACTGCTCCAAGAATCCTGATGATACTGCAAATTGCGCAGAGAACAAGCCCTACCCAGGATTCGTTTTCGGAAGCGGATTTACATGCAGCTGTTCATTGCAAGACTGCGATGCAAAAATCAGCAAAGGAAGCTGCATAAAAGGTTATTGCCCTGGAGATATGTACTGCTGCAGTACACTCAAATGCGATAACTTTCAGGTAGAATACAATGGACAATGCATCGATAAGTGCGATTATTGCAGCAGAATAAATGCTAGCGATAAAAACATATGTCAACCAACAACATTCGATTTCACAGGATTCACATGTGTAAAAATGACACAGCAGAAGTGTACAAATTACGGCGCTACTAGTGCTTGCATATCAGGATATTGCGGAGGCCCTAACAAAGACATAATGTATTGTGCCAATAATGAGAAGATGATTGCTGCCGACAATGCAGCAAATTCTGCTAGCAATCTGGGCACAGGAAACGTTGTGCTAGACACATCCGATACCACTGACACTACCAGTCGTTGCGATTACTGCGCTAACGGTAATTCAGTTGATACTTCATGCATATTTACAAATAATAACGTGGTCGGAAGAATCATAAAAGGTTTCAGCTGTTCATGCGCTGGCACAGACGCCAATTTATTAAAAAACTATAAATTTGTACCCGACAGTAGCTTTTGCAATGATAGACTTTATTGTTGTGATAAGAGTTAAGAGACTAACATAAGTATTGCTATATTTAAGATATTGCTATAAAAGTTCAGAGGAAAGAAGAGAATCAGATATGCGCTAAAAGCATAATCTTTATATATTATTAATACACAGGTTGAATAAAATGATGCGTGAGTTGTATAATAGTTTGTTTAATGGTAATAATAAGAAATTATTCTTGATACTGACACTATTTGCAGTCCTGATTTTAATCACAGGATGCGGCGTGACTGGCGGTAATAATCAGAAATATTATACCGGCTACAATAGCGTAGAGATGCAATTTGTAGATAGCGCTCCACCAACGACGTTCTACTATGACAGTACAGCAGGTACAACCACTACAGCGAACTTGGATGTCAATACTATACCTATTGCTGTACAATTATATAATCGCGGCTCTTCCAATGCCTATGGTGCTTTATTCATCCATGGCTTTGATCCGAATACGATAGCTGTTCAAGGGTATACATTAGGATATCCAGGATATTCTGATGCGCTTGTAAGAGGCGGCAATCTTGGAAGTTTGTTCAGCGGATATTTTAATGCTAACGGCGGTCTGGCAGCCGCTAATATAATTATACCGACAGCATATGGGGGTGGACAACTTTCATTTTCAAATATTGCTGGTCAGAAATCATTATCATTCTCATCATTATCTACGGATAGAGCGAGTTTGTTTAGCGCATTACATTTTCAAATCCAACAAAGCAAGTATACAGGATATACTGGTATAAGCTTAGATGTTTTGAAAGAACCAATCGGATATGTACTCAATCCTATAACTCAAGGATTGTTTGCGGATTTCAATTGGGGACCATGGCTGCAGAAATTTGATTTGGAAGGAAGAAACCGTGATAATCCTATAGGCGGATCTGATACGATTGAATTCCCTGCCACAATGCTGAATATGCCTGCATCGATGGAACAATATATGCAGACAATCGAAGTGACCTCGTGCTTCGATTATGCAACACATTCATCAACGATGGTCTGTCTGGCTCCTGAACCGAATTCCGTTAATAGAAATCCTACATGCAGACCTACAACTGTTAGCGCTGGCGGTGGTCAAGGCGCCCCTGTAGCCATAACAACTATTGAACAAAGACCAGCTAAGGGCAGAACAACATTTGTCATAAATGTACATCTTAATAAACAAAACTCTGATGATTTATTATATGATCTTTTTAGTTTGTACAAATGCGACCCTTCATCGGGCCTGATTCCTAAGACGAGCGATTTGAATATAGTATACATTGGCTATGTGTATCTATCTACTTTCGATATAACGATGTCATGTATACCTGATCAAGTGATGAGACTAGATGATGCTGGCAATGGACAGATAACTTGTTCAATCGCATTCCCTCCAGGTTCGCCGACTAGTGAATATCAAGCGAATTTGGAAGTAGAATTATGGTATGGTTATTCAAAGACAATCCGTAGAGATGTAAGGATAATAAGACAATAGGTAATAATTAGAAGACAACAAACATAAGGTGATTAATATGAACAAAGGACTAGTGTTAATAACAATTTTGGCCGTGATGCTATTTTTGACAGGCTGCAGCGGACAAACACAAACTGTCGGAAGGACGTTTATCGGTGGTACAGAAGGATTAAAGACGAGTTTTGTAACTGGAAATCCTCCAGACATAACAACTGATGGCGGTACAGGCGGATTTTCCATCGCTGTAAAATTAGAGAATATAGGAGAATATACCATAGGTGCTGACGAAGGATATGTACAGATACTCGGCATAGATGGAGTCTCATTTAACCTTGACCCAAGCATTACTGATTTCAAAAAAACATTCAACCAACAGACAGGATTCGGAACTAATCTAAGAGGCGCTGTAATGAATTTCGATGGTAAAGTATTGAACGGCGGAATATCCACTGTAGATTTCGGACAATTAAAATATATGCCGGTAGTACAAGGACCTCAAGAGGCTCATATCGAAGCAGATGTCTGCTATAAATACAAGACTGAAGTCTCTACACAGATATGTGTAAAGAATGATGTTGAACAGGCATTAAGCAGTGACAAGATATGTAGTGTAGAAGGCGAAAAGAATCCTCAGAACAGCGGCGGACCAATACAAGTAACATCATTGAAGGAATCATACGCTGGCAATGGTTTTGTAGGTTTATCCTTGACACTTACTCATTCAGGTTCTGGAGATAATTTCTTCAAAGACGGCGGCAAGGGTGTTGCTCCATCATGCATAGATAAGGCAAGTAATCCGGATACAGGAAAAGTAAGGATACAATTTGATCCAGTTCAAGTATCAGGAAAGAAGATGCCGGTAATATGTCAATCCACAGACGCAGACGGATACATAAAGTTATATTCTGACGGCAGTGGAAAGGAGACATACACATTATACTGTACAGTTGATGTATCAGGAAGCAATAACGTTGTAGAGGTACCATTAAGCCTTAACGTCAGTTACGTATATCTACAGCACGTAGACACGCAGATGACAGTAAGACATGTAGGTCAATAAACCTATACTTACGACAATAACCAAGAATTTTTTATTTTTTTTATTATAATTTTTAATTCATAGTATATCATATTATTTCCTTACAATAAATCTTCTCAACCGAAATATGATAAAATAAAATGAAAATCCGAAAGCACATATCAGCAGTAAAATATATGATGATTCTCTTATTTATCCTGATACTTATGATAGGTTCTTATGTCTTTTTTTCAAAAACACGTTCAGGTATAGAAGTATGTAATGATATCCAAAATATTCAGAACATCCAGAATCTGACGCAAAGAAATTCTTGTTATGAACATCTCGCGTTGACCCAGAACAAATTAAGCTATTGCGATAAGATTGAAACACCTGATCCATTTCAATCGGGGAGAATGACTTGTTATATAAAGATGGCAGAACAGACAGGTAATACGTCGCTTTGCTTTACTTACAGCAGATACAATAGTGCCGCAATATGTCTAAGGACCATCGCGTCGTCAACTAATGATAGCTCTGTCTGCAAGATGGACGATATGGAACCTGATGTCTGTTATCTAGAGTTTGCTGTAAAAAGAAAACACGTTGAAGTATGCAACAATATATCTTCTATAGAAATAAGAGGAAAATGTGTTGATGAAATCACTAAAGGCATAAAATACTATTGCCTAAACTATGAAGCATGCTGATGAACCTCGTTTTCAAAATAGCCCGCCCATCAGCATTCCGAATAATTTTGTCGCAATAAAATATATCACTAAAGATATTGCGATGAATAAAGGTATTGTCTTCAGACCATCTTTTACACTGCCTTTCCTGATTACACTTATTATCGCCGCTGAAAAGAATGATGATATTACTAGGACAAGTATGGCAAATCTCCTGAAATCACTTATGGAGATGCTTTCTCCAGAAAAATTAAATGAAAAGGAAGACGACATGCCTACAGAACTATCCATGTGCATAGAACCAAATATCTTTTGTATTATCTCTAATAATTGTGTACTTAAAGCGAATAATAGTGGAGCGGCTAAAACCGTAGCTGCACCGATAAATATGGCATAAGTCGTCACGCTAGCACTAATCTCCTTGCGCATCAATTGCGTCTCTTTGATGTTTGTAGACAATTTATTGAGTAACTGCGCCATCTCTCCGCCACTTTGTATGCCTTCCACAATCAGATTAACAGTCTCTTTAAGCATTCTGGAATCATACTTTCTCCCCATCTTCACTAATGCCGATTCTAGATCGTCTCCTACGACTGTGGCTTTAGCGACATTCTCCATCTCGACGGCCAAAATCCCGAATTTTGGTCTCACAGCATACCATAACGCCCTATCTACTGTAAGTCCTGCACTGATGTTGGCTGATGCTAATTGTAGAAAATCAGGCAGATTCTCTTCTATCTCACGTACGTGCTGATACATCTTGACGTCCAAGTATAAGAATACGACCAGTGAACTTAACAAATATATAGCGCCATATACTAACGTCCATAGCAATGCAAGAAAAGTAATCAATATATCCAATGATTTATGATTGACTATTACAAAACCTGTTATAGTCACTGATAGTAGAATCACTATCGAGCTCACAAATATCAATACTTTCCTATTTATATCTCTGGCTGTTTCATCAAACCCTAGCTTGAGAGCAAAATCGGCAAACAGTCCTATTATCTTTTTCTTTTTTTTGACCTTATCGAACCTGCTCCTGGACCTGTTTCGCGATGATTCCTTCTGATCTTTCTCAAATGTCTTCTGATCAAAATGCTTCCTTAATAAATCATTGACTTTCTCTTTCATACTTTTCAGATGAGGAGAATCCTTGAAAGAGAATCTGCTATCATGACTAGCTATCAAATCTTCCTTAAACTTTTTATCGTCAAATCTTTTTTTCTTTGGTGCCTGCATTACCATAATTATTTCCTTTTTTAGTGATTTTTTTTTACGTCGACATAACTCGCAATATAACTTGCAATATAACTCGCATAATTCGTAGATTATGTGCTTATTGAAGGTCTGGATGACCTGACTAATGATAGGAACATGAATTGAACGAACGCTATCATCATAGCCAATACTAAAAGTACCGGCATCGTAACTTTCAATCCTATGAATGTCGCCAGTATAACTAACATAGTTATACCTAATGACGGAACAATTATGGATATAGTCATATAAAACATTGCTAAAGGATTAAGCTTCTTGCCATATTCTTGGACAGAGATTGCCTGTTCTCTTACTATCTGATCGATTACAGAATTCAATGCAGTACCTACTTCCGTTCCCGTCTTCAAGGAATTCATTACCTGCCATAATATCCTTCTAAGATTTGGTGATGGAGAATCATTCAACGTATCGCTAACTGCATCTTCCATACTAGTACCTAAATATACCTTATTAAGTATCTCACCAAAATAAAATCCTACATATTCGTAATTCTTCTCCATATCTTCGAATATTTTATGTATAGGAACGCCTGATTCTAAACCTATTATCAGAAATCTTCCTGCAAAAATTATCTCTTCATCAATCTTTTTTTTAATCTTCTCAATCTTTACATCAACAAATTTCACGAAATACATGAACAAGAACGGCATACCGATAGGTATGACAACTAAGGACCATAAAGACAGTGTGAAAAAAAAGAATATGAAAAATATCCCTATTGAAAGAAGAAAAGTTGTTACAAGTATGGATTTTATATACTCTTCCGGCTCCTGAAATACTCCTGCCTGTCTGAGCTTAAATCTTAATCCGGGAATACTTTTAGCAATATATGAGTATAGCATTTTATCACATTTGTTACAATAAAGTCAGATTAAACCAGCACGTAAATCTTCCTAACAAGTCTATTTTTTGTGTTGAATTTCTTTTTTATTATGATTCGAAAATAACGGGAACTTGAGTTTGAGCTGCTGATGCACTAATTGTTTATCATCAGTATTTATTGTCCCTTGTGTATTATTTTCTATTTTATTATCTGTTACCTTGATTTCTTCTTTCACATCTTTTTTTTCTGCCGTGACATCTTTTTTAGTTTCCTTCTTAATATCGTCTTTATTCTTAACATTACTTTCGACACTGATACCTTTATCTGCATCCGTCTTCGAATTTGATGTTGCATCAGATTGTCCGCCGAATTGATTCACATTATCTTTAGCTACTTTAGGCAATTCTAGCTCTAATTGTGATGCCAATGGAAAGTCTCTATCATTATTGACATATCTCATTAAGTTATTCTTATCAGTATAATATTCCGCTACAATCCTTCCTACGCCATCTACATCATCTATATTTTTCTTGACGAGATAATTCAAAACTTTCACCTTATCGGCCAGTTCTTTAGTTATCTCTGAATCAGTCATTCCTGTAAATAAGGATATATTGTCGTACAATGCTTTTGATTTACCGACTTTTACAAGAACATCCTTCTTTATGTCGTACTGCATAATTACATTTGCTTCTCCGTTAGGCAGTATCTCTGCTATCTGAAAAGTCCTTCTCATACCGCTGCGCCTATTCCTGAATTGCACAATTATCAACGATATTGCTGGAAGCATTATTATAGGAACATCTAAAGGTGCGTTTGTGAGTCTCTCTACAGTTTCTTTAGCGCTGTTAGCGTGGAATGTAGCATATACGGAGTGTCCAGTGTGTATCGCTTCGAATAGCGTCTCTGTTTCCTGTTTTCTTCTTACCTCACCTACTAATATCCTGTCAGGTCTCATTCTAAGACTATTAATAAGTAATGCACCCATACTTATCTCTCCTTTACCCTCGGCATTTGGAAGCGTAGTATTCAACGGAACCCAGTGCAAGAATTTTGGCAAAACTATTTCTCTAGTATCTTCAATGCTTATTATCCTCTGATTAGGCGGAAAGAAATTTGCGAATACATTCAATGCAGATGTCTTACCTGAAGCAGTACCCCCAGCAATCAGTGCAGATAATTCATATTGTATAGCTGTCCATATAAGTGCAGCAGCTTCTGCAGCGATAGTCTTCGTCTTAAGGAATTTAGTTATTGTCCAAGGATCTTTAGAGAACTTTCTTATGGTTATAGTGTTTCCGTTTGTAGATACTGGACTAAGAGTAGCATTTACTCTATCACCGGAACCTAGGTGCGCATCCAATAATGGCGTCAATACAGTTATCTGCCTACCTACTTTTCTACCTATGATGCTTGCATAATGTCTCGTCTGTTCTTCGCTCTTAAGATAGACGTTCGTCTTAAGCCAACCATATTTCTTATGATATACCCATGCGGGTTCTGAGGCCTGATTCACGACCAATTCTTCAAGATTCTCATCATTCATGAGCAACTCAAGATTTCCTAGGCCTAAACTATTTATCTTAAGATATGATCGTAAGAAATTGACCGTTTCTTGGTCGCTGTCTGGGAAATATTTATCTATGAGTATGTCGATCAACTGATTGAATTTATCTTCTACTAAATCGGTCTTTTTGATATCACCAAGATCTTCTGCACCAAGACTTACACGACGTATCAATTCTAACCTTACTTTTTCCAATATCATCTCAGTTGTCTTACTTATGACGGATATCTGAAGCACATACGTCGGTACAAATTCTCCTGTCTTCTTTATAATAGTCACGAGTATAGGTATACGCTCAGATTTGAACTCATATCTATCTAGAACTGCGTCTTGTTGATTAGATGTAGGTTCCTCTCTAGAAGCATTCACTTTTACAGCAAGACTCTTCTTATTCTTTGAAACAAGTATTTTATTTTTTAAAACTTTTTTTTGAACCACACACTCACCCTCAATCGTTATCGGTATTATTAAATAATTGTCACAGATAATTTATTACAAATAACGCACTAAACGCGCTATAACTAATTCCCCTTAATCATGCCTACTAATTTTTCTATCTTATACCTTATGGATAATTTTTTATGCTCATAATCGTCGAGCTTATAAGATAATTCTTTCAATTGTGATTTTATTGTAGAATTCGTAGTCATAAGTGTAAACGTCAATACTTTCTGTTTCAATGACTCCAAATCCTTTGATAGATCTGTCTTGTCATTCTCTATCTCTGCTATAAGTTTCTCAGTAGCGATATTCTTGGTGAAATATCCATCAAAACTCTTATGTACTTTATCGCCGACGGAAGAATAAGATTGGAAAGAACTTATTCCGCTCTTTATCTCGTTTTCTATCTCCAATTGATTTTTGAATAAGCGGTCTTCATTGGCCTTCAATTCCACTAATTTCTTGGTCAATAAACTTCCTTTCTTCTCAGAAAGCTCTTCATTTAACTTATCTAATGCTTTTTTATATATGGCGATAGTATTGTCCGAATCTTCAAATTTCTTCCTATAATCATTCATCACATTATCGATGTTCTTCAAGGATTCTTTGAGCGAGCCTAGCGTTCTTTCATAATCTGATCTGAGTTTCCTTAGTTCATCGAGTTTTTGACCATACTGCTCTAGATTCTTACGTTCTTTCTCTATTACACCTTTTAACTCTTCATATTTCTGTGATTCTAATTTTAACTTTTCTTGTGCATCTTTTACAAAGCCTTCATAATCATCTTTTTGTTTACCGATGTCTTTATCTAGATTTTTCCTGAGAGACTCATATCTTTCTAATTCGACTAATTGTTTCTTTACAACACCTATCTCATCTTTAATATGACTCTGAATATTAATGAATTCTTTTCTTATAGTCTCAAATCCAGTAGTCTCATCCTGTAAACTGCTTATTGCGACATCTATTTTTCTTGCTAATGCATCCTTACTCGAAGATATTTCTTTCGCTCCACTCAAGACGTCTTCCTTGGTTATCTTTTTTTCAGTTATCCATGTCTTTGATAGACTGTATTCTATGGTGACTAATCCTTCTTCCTCTAAGAATTCGGCCCACTCTTGAACTACTTCTTTTCCTACCCCGAGTTTTTTTGCTGCATCATCAACACTGACTTTCTTCTGCTCGGAAACTAGTTCAACTAGTTTATCCACTCCTGTTTTTATATTCGTGCTCACCATCTTTATAAACTAAATCCTCGACTACTTATATAATTTTGTTACGACTACATAATGCATACGCCAATATGTTCTGCTATTGACTCTAAGCATGCTCCTAAAACAGATTATTGTTCCTAAAGCGCATAATCTTATCCCACACAATAACACATCCTTATCACTCATTAATTAATGTAACGAATTATTAATGTAACGAATTTATCAAGGACATGTTGTGGAATAATTTAAACTACCGTTTATCTGATATAAATTTACTCTGTTTAAAGGAATTACGAAGTCTGAAGGTAATGTATTGACATTACATATGATTTGACCTGTAGGCACATATGTGTTGAAATACATATAATCTACTTTCACCCTATTAGATGCGTTACTATCGATAATATATCCTGCTCGCGACAAAACATCAAGATTTACTATGCTTTCTATACCGTTATGATCCGGATCCTGTGAAAAGTTTCCTTCGAATCTCATCAAAAAGTTAGGTGCGAACGATGACGTTATATAGTATGCGCCGACATCCGGACCTTCGATAAATTTCTTCAGATTAGTGGAGTTCGAGCCATTGACAAGAATCGTAATGTTAAACTTATTTACCTGACCCGGTACATTATGAGGATAAGTAGGATCAATCATGCCCTCAATCGGAACTTTGGTGACATATTCTTTTGAAATATTCCATGATGCAGTATTCTTTGTATCTCGTGCATAAATATTCATTGTTACGAATATATTGATGTTCCAAGGATCTGTCTGTGTCATACGCACATTAGTCACATTTATATCCATAGTTATGCCTGTAGCTTGAGCTAATTCTTGTGTCTTAGCCAAATAATCGCTGAATGTAGAATTCACTGTAATCTCATAAGCAGTACCATTTATAGTACCATAAAAAAACGCTTCACGAAAAGGCGTGCCAATATCCGGAAAATATTCTGCAGAGCCAGATTGATATATGCGCTGCTCTAATGCAATCATCGCTCTACGTGCAGATATATACGTAGCTCTATGAACATCATCATTCAGATTTCTTACGAAATCATTCATAGCACGTATCCTTACCTGCTGCATCGATTCTTGATCCTGATACCTATATGAATTTGTTGTGAAGAAAACAGCCAAAAGCACTACAACAAAAAAACTAGTGACGAGTAAATAAGTAAAAGCTTTTTTATTATTCTTAATCTTATTATCCTTAAGTTTATTACTAAGACCTTTCTTTAAACTTATTGCCATACTTCTATCCTCATCAGCGATGGTCCCCACATATAGGGTAACTGACCTGTTGTTATAAGCACTATCTCTAAATCGTTCTGCGTCAAATCAAAAAATATCCTTCCAGAAGAATCATAATCAAGTTGTTTAAGCATATTGTAGACAGCTACATCATATACGTCTGTAGGGTCATAAACAGGCGTACTTGCATTAGTGTATGTGCAAGTATTATTACCGACATAATCTTTTGGGACAGTTATATTAAATATCGAGCCCGTGGTAGATTCGATTGTCCACTTGCATCCTACGGCTTTTTCCAATGCCGCAGTCTGTCCTGTAGAAACGTTTATCAGAGCAGTATATATCAATGTGTTATTTTTTGAACAATTAGAATTATTGGCCGGAGAATCTCCTACGTTTAAAGAAAATGTATTTATATTTCCTGGCTGCAATATTAACGAAGGTATTTGTATTATAAAAGGGTCTCCGAGTAGTATATAATTTGATCCGTATTTTGTCAAATTAAATACGGTTGCTCCGTTCACAAGCAACTGCTTCGTCCAGTGATTAGAAGAGTACGATGTAACGAATGCATCCTGTATCTCGATATTCGAAGGAATCATGATAGAAGCATTACATCCATTAAACTGCGACGTTTCGACCACTAATGAAATCTTGTTTTGTTCTATGGTATCTACCAAAGGAATATAATCTACATCTATATATGATGATCCGAATAATCTTGAGTTCGTGAAATTTCCTGTTACGCTAACTGTCTGCGAAGAGAAATTTGCAGCAAGCAATATTTGTTGAGTAATATTATCGAATATAGATTGTAACTTAGACGTATTTGTAGCATTAAAATATAACGAAGTGTTGCACGAAGTATTCTTCATCGTATCTATTCCGGCAGCACTCATTCCTGCTCCAAAACCTATAGTAAATACAGTAATATTATTTTTACAAGCTTCCTTTCCGGCAGCAATAGTCCAATTCCTATCCGCAAATTCTGAACTTCCTCCAGTTCCGTCACCAGCCCAGACATAAGAACCTGAATAATCAGATAAATTCTTACAATAGTAAGTAGGGTCACCATCACTTAAGAATATTATATACTTATTATTAGTCGAACTATTTATGGCATTCCTTGCTCTATTTAATGCACAACACGAGCACGTACCGCCATCAGCAGCATAGAGACTTACAACATTATCTAATTGCACAGCATTATTCGTAAGATTTGTTAAATTATTAGCATGATATGAAAAATCCAGTAGTCCCACTCGATGCAATAAAGAATTATTAAATACGCCATTTATAAAACTAGTGTCGGCGCTTTTCGCTATACTCATCTTTGTAATGCATGAAGTTGCATAAGTCTTTCCCTGAGAAAAAGAGGTAGCGTTGCAGGGATTATCCGGGTTTCCATCACACTTACTTGTGTTATCCACGATGCAGGATGCTGGGAAATATGTAGGGTTTGAAACAGTTCTATAAAGATAACTACAAGAGTACGTGTTCGGAATACAATCACCCATACTCCCAGATACATCCGTAATCAAAAATATATCGGCTGGCAAACCGTATAATGTGGTAGTAATATTAGAGAAATTTGTAATAGCAAACCTTATAGGAATCGGCTCCTGTGGAAGCATTGAACCATGACGCGAATATACTCTTGTTTGATTTACAGAATTATTGCCCTGAGTCAAGAATATTGTCTCATTACCAAATGTAAAAAATGTTTGATAAGCATTAAAGAAAGTCGCATTCAAAGTCCAATTTTCAATATTTCCTTGTACTGAAAGAGTATCGTAAAAATTTATGAATCCATTAATGTCAGGAAAATAATATCTATAATGTCCGCTAGTACTATTTTCTATCAAGATATCTGTTGTATACGTCACTTTAATGAATCCTCCTGAAACATATGAGGTGTTAAGAGGAGAGATATATTGTAGCAGCACCGTATTTGTACCAGCAATAAAAGAGGAATTGCACACGCTTAAATCCCATAGAGATATCTGTGACGCGCTTCCATTATATGTTGCTCCGCATTGCTGATTATTAATAAATATTTTAAGTGTTCCAGGAGTATCAATTTTTATTTCTGAACTCAATAATCTTGAAGCATTAAAATCACTAGGTAGATTCAATACTGCTGTTATATTTCCTTGTCCAACAAATCCTCCAAAATAAGTATATGACGATGTTTTCTTATTACGGATTTTCTTTAAGTAAGATGTTCCTGATGAACCTTTAAGCGGCTTTCCCTGTTCTATTCCTGATATCATCCTATTGAAAGAGACAGAGTTCACAAGGCCGGTGATATTTCTGAGCAACAAAGTGTTGTTACCCATAGATGTCCTTACACCATGATCTTTCGGTATTGAATCATTTACTATGATCTGCAATAACATCTGCGCTTTATCTATCTGATTAAGGGCCCAATATTCGCCAATCTGATCAAGCACCGTCTTATTCAAGTCAGTAATATTCCCCGCAATATATTCTTGAGTTACAAAAGAGTTATTTAACTCGCTTAGATGCATCTCTGATAATACGACTAATATATCTTGCGATATAAACGTCTGCTGTTCTATATCAATATCTTCAGGAGCATATGTCTTATATATCAAGAACACTGCACTTAATAACAGCATCGAAGCTAGCAACGCATCCATTGTATAATATATTGCTTTCTTATTATTTGCTTTCCTGTTCCTTATGTGATTATATCCGAATTCTCTCATTTTAAACATCATTATAGTTTACAGACCTACAAAACTATTCCCACGCATATACTGTAAGAGTATACACGGTGGAATTATATATCACCATTCTATCTATGCGCGCAAGAGTATCATAATCTTCCGTTGTCAATATAGGCTTGCAGTTGGCTTCCGATGTCAGATTATATCCGTACAAACATTGTCCTGTATTTATTATCGTTGTGCTATTGCTTATAAAAAATATAAAATCGCTGGTTACATGAAGCAATGTTTTGGTATGCTGATAGTTCATATCTTTGAATGATTTTAATCGTGTATTGTTTATCCTGTTGTTGTCTGCTATCCCTGGAAGTATAACGTTTGAAGTATTCCAGTTAACCGGATATCCTGGTGATAGTAGACTATCAGATAATTGAACAGCATCCCTATACACACGTATATGTTCTTGTGAAGGGTATATTGTTAACAATATCCTAACAGACAAAAGCATCACAATAATGAACAACGTTATACCTATGATAAAATCCATTGTCCATACTTGTCCGCGATTACCGCGATTATGTTTAGTAGATATATTTTTCATTTTAGTTGTCTGTATATTAATTAAGCGTCAATGTGCCATTATTTTTCTTTAAAAAATTATTTCCATAAGTGAGATTTCCTGTTACTGGAGGTATTAAATAAAACAATTCTGATCCATCATACTGAATCATCAGATAACTATTCGTAGGATTAGATTGTCCTATGGTGGTGTTGTAGTGTACGTTTCCTATCGTAATAGGCATATTTATTTTTCTAGTATAGCCATCTTCTAATTGCGATGCCAGTAAGAATTCTTGCTGCAATGACCTGCCAAGATCATCCATGTCTTGATACGCTTTCATCTTAGTATTATCTGTAGATAAGGACATTATTGAAGCGAGCAAAGCCACTATGACGAAGAAAGCTACGCCTATTAATAATATAAATTCCATAGCTATTTGTGCCTTATCTCCCATTGTCAATCAATATTGTTTCAGACAACACGATAATCTACATTAATCATGATATTCATAAATCATTTGTCCGTTATATTTACTACATTCGATTGTGCTTTAAACACGAGGATGTGTTCTCCTTCGAATGTTTTTATAGTTCCAGTCACATTAGCAGTAGTTTCCTGTACTACTGCGTAAGTCAAGTCTGTTGTTGTGACATTAAATGTAATTAACTTATCATCGAGAGTTATGCTATTAATTCCTTTTGGAAAATTTATGATTAACGTTCTTTGAGAAGGTTCACCCATATAATATACCTGTTCAGCATAATCGCTTATCTTACTTGCAACCTTATACATCTGTGCTTGCGTTACATCGGCTTGTATGTTTCCTGTCTGTCTAGCATAGATTATCACTAATGGAAGCGTCATCATAAATGCTATAGAGAACATGATTAAGTACTCCATACTTATTTGAGCTTTACCTTTAAGTTTAGAATACTTACGCACCATCACATTACACCCTCTTTTAGTCATAAACGGACAGAGGTATTATATAAAGATAGTGCTAAAAAAGATAGTGTGTGTAAATATTACGCACAGTATAAAGTATCTGTATGTGCTCAGAATAAACACACAAGCGAAACATTTATATATTAGTATAGATAAAGGTATATTAAATATTTGTGTGTTTAATCAAATATAGACGAGGTGAATTAGTATGAATAAAAGAGGTCAAGCAGCCATGGAGTTCTTGATGACTTATGGTTGGGCTATCGTAGTTGTATTAGCCGCTATAGGCGCTTTAGCATATTTTGGAGTTTTAAGTCCATCAAAACTTCTACCAGATAGAACGACATTTACAGCACCGTTGCCAAATGTAGATAATGCAGTAGTAACGTTAGCTACACATACTGTACAAATAGCATTTAAAAATGATAAAGGAGTAGATATAACTTTACCAATGAGTGCAACAGGAACAGGCAATTGTAATGGTGATTTAACACCTATCGCAGGTACATATACCGACGCAGCAGGAGCACAACAAACAATTGTACCAAATGTAACACAAATTCAGAATGGAGGAGGATTCCTATTGACATTTACTTGTCCAGCAACTCCAGGTGCACAAGTCGGTTCAAAGTTTAAAGCAGACTTTAGTTTCCCATATATGAATTTTGAAACTAAGCAGACTTTAACTCAGACTGGTTCTGTTGAAGGAAAGTTCAGTTAAAACCTAAATTATTTTTTATTTCTTTTTTTAAAATTCTTATAACGATTTAATTATTTCTAGATATTAATTGAATAATAAAAATCATTTAGAATTTATTAGAACGAATTTAGCGAGCAAACATTCCAATTGTAGATATTCATCACTTCCTTCAATCATCCTGAATTCTACTTCACCACATTCTTTGACCATTTCAAGCTTTTTATGCGAGTCGATTGTCTTTAGTGACCATATCTCTTTCTGCACTTGTTTAATCACATCTATGCCTGATAGACCATAATTTAGCATAGTGTCTAATAGTTTAGATTTAGCTTTTTGAAAATCTTGCTTGGCTGCTAATTCAAGCAACTCCAGTATTTCCTTCGGCCTTGCAAATGCTGCGACTTCAAATACTATATCTTCGGTTATCTTAGCGCTTAATACCGCACATGATTGTAATATGTTCTCCAGCTTTCGACAGTCACCTTCAGAAACTGTCACGAGCGCTTCCTTTGCCTTCTCATCTATCTTCAATTTTTCGCGTTCAGAAAGATTATCTATTATCTCATAAAGTTCTGACTTATCTAATGGTTTGAACCGAAATACTGCACATCTTGATTGTATAGGTTCAATTATCTTTGATGAATAATTACAACTTAAGATGAATCTACATGTCTGAGTATAGTTCTCCATTGTCCTACGTAATGCCTGCTGTGCTTCACGCGTCAATGCATCACATTCATCCAGATATATTATCTTGAATGGCACATTACCTATAGATTTTGTCCTAGCAAATTCTTTAACTTTGACTCGGACTACATCTATCCCTCTTTCATCTGATGCGTTTAATTCTAAGAAATTTTCTCTCCAAGCATCGCCATATAATTGCTTTACAGTAACCAAGGATAATGTAGTTTTACCGACTCCTGCTGGTCCAGCGAACAGTAAGTGCGGCAGATTCTTGTTCTCTACGAACGCCTTGATCCTTTTGACTATATCTTTCTGACCCTTAACATCTTTAAATGTTTCAGGCCTATACTTCTCAGTCCATAATGCGTATTCATCAGCCATAAATTTAGGATAGAAATAGTGTTTAAAAAGTTATCTTATGAAACTAATCAAAAAAAACAGCGCTCAGCGAAACCGCCTTTCAAAAGAAAAAATATATTTTAAAATAAATAAGTTCTAACTAAAATTTAAGTTTGCTTACAAGAAGTTGAATCTATCCAGATTTCCTAAAATAGTAAGAATACTATTCCGGCTAAAAAACAGGCCCAACTCAACAAAAAAACAAGCACAAAAACCTAAATTTTGGGCCAATTTTAGGGTCAACTCAGACGAGACACAAATTTTTTATCATCGACAAGAAAAATAAATATTTTTCTCGCCTAACCATCTTAAAATGGTCCTATAGTTATCTCTTAGCTTACATAATCTTCTGTTCAAGAGTCCTTCATTTAGGTTATGATTCTCGAATCTAACTAGTATGTTTTAGTTGCTTTCCATAATTTCACATAGTGCATATAAATAGATATATACTCCAAAAGATTACCTTTAAAGCAAAGCCGGGTGAGCAATCGAAGTAAGATTGATAGAAGAGGTAGAAAACTAATCCATTGTAGAATCGATGCGAGCGCATCAGTATTCTGATTATTGAGTATTTATGGTTGTCTGTTCCTCAAGAATGATGTAAAGTAGGACCATAATCCTGTCTTATTTTCTGTTTTTATTATTACTTCTTGAGTCTGTGTAGCCGCATTGCTTGTAGTATTCATCTGTACTGGAATAAGATTTGACGTACCAGCGTTTGTTGCGGTGTGACTTATGTTAGCAAATATATCAGCACTATTGATTGGATTATTCGTCGTATTGGAGCCAGAATATTTTACATATAAGATATTTGCCACGTGTCCGCTACCCTCATCATATTTGGATTCTTCTAGACCTGTAACATTCAAAGTTCCATTTTGCATAACATATATCCTATCATAATTGGTAGTATAGGATATAGCCTCGTAAGGTGTTGTATGGAAATCTGTTGAGCCGAACAATAATCTTTTGAAGAATTGTATTATTGAATCCCAGAATGGCATCTCTTTTGTGAATGCAACGACTTTGTCTGATAATACGAAATACCTGTGCGTCATTTCATAGTATAGGAATAGTCCTCCACCATTAGTATTACCACTTTGCTCAGCACATATGGAGAAATTGGTTCCTGCTACGACCGTGGTTGAAGTATTCGAAGTACAATCGGTAGCATCATAAAATTTATTTGATCCAACAAAAGGATAATTTTGAGTATATTCTGACTGAACATCACCCACGAAAGTAGATGCTTGAGCATCATCCTTCAATACTAATCCAGTAATTACCTGTTCATTATTAGGCGCTTTCTTGATCACGATCACGCAAGCAGACAATATATTATCTCCACCATTATTCGCGGTCACTTTATTATAAACTAAAGAAGTATCATCATAACAATGTAAAGTATACGCGTTATTGCTGCTTAAATTCTGCAATAATTTAGCTATAATATAGGATCTAGTAGTCCAATTACCAAAGTAGCAATAATGATTACCTGTCCCGATACTGTTTGAACTAGTAGAAGCTACTATATCTCCATTTCTTACACAACCAAGAGAATAGTTACCATACAAACCTTTATCTTTTAAGCTCGCATTAAAACTTTCATTTACAAAACAATCAGTGCTGTCCATACAGTATCCTGATTTCTCAAAATTCCAATCATATTTTATAAGACTTGGAACCCATTGTGCTTCTCTACTTGAATCATTAATGATAATACATCTATAACCTACAGCACTACTCTGATTCCAAGTATTTACATGATTATCAGTCAGATTATCAATCCAAATATTATTCCATACTGGAGGATAAGATGAATTAGTTCTCCATAATGCGCTATCTAGACACGAAGAACCATTCCAACAATAGTCGATAGGACAACAACCAGAAGTATATGTTGTGCCTAAATTGTTTATTTGAGACGCGTCAAAATATATATTATTATCGGCACTTGTTGTCTCCTTCAATGAAATGTTTTGTACTAAGATGCCACTACAAGCAGCTGCTGTTCCTGAAACAGTTATCCTTAATTTTACGTCCTTAAACAATCCGTTCGTTGCATCAGCATTATCTGATAAATTAAAATTATATGCTACTAATCTCGTACCAGAAACTCCCAGCGTATCGCTAAATGCTCCGATATTAAAACATCTTTTAGTTGTGAATGTACTAAAACTCGTACAATTATTATCATTAAGATCAAAAGTAACAGTACAAGCAGCATTATCTTTAGTAGTAATATAGTTTAGACCATAATTCACACCCGTCTTTAAATCAAAAGAGAACGTAGAGACAGCTTCTCCTGGCATCGTCACACTCAAAGCATTATCAACAGTTGTAGTCCAAGCAGTATTGCCTAATAATTTCCATCCTGATATTCCGTAGCATCCAGATAAATCAAACTTGCAACTAGATACATTACACTTTAATACTTTATTTATTGATGCAGGATTATCCAATAATCCTAGAGTAGCACAACTCTGACTATTCAAATTTATTCCGTCACATTGTTCAGAACCATCAATATTGCTATTACCGCACAACGATGCTGCGTCTACTGTAACAGTACTACAAGTAGAATTACAATAAGTACAGCCTGGAGAAGTACATGAAACGCCATTTGCTTTTTTGCTTGCATCATTTGTACACGTCAAAGTTTGAATAATAGTTAAATATGGTGCAGTGATAAATATCCCTGTATTATACCAATCTACATACGTTATTCCTAGACCAGAACTACCCCATACTACAGAATCATTTACATGCAAAACTTGTGCATTAGTCAATCCTGCCACTTGTGAATATATTGCGCGATTAGTAGAAGCAGGTACAGTAATATTAGTGTAGGTAAGTGCTTTATCCCACCCTTTACTTTTACAATAAGCATCAGCTGAAGAACCTGTTTGTAATCCATCAGCTATAATCGACCAATATGTACCTGTAGGGGCATTATTAAATAGATCACGAATACGTGGCGCAGTAAATGTCTCAGAAGGAACGCCATCATCACATTGTTCATTACTTTGAGGTATTCTATCACCGCATATTTGTTGATTTGCACAAGTAGTTCCTTGATATGCGCATGTGAAAATACTACAATTATATAACACGGTGCCGCCACAATCTGCTCCGACACCATCACACACACTTGTCATCATATCGTTGCTTGAAGTCTGACAAACTATTCCAGCAGCACATTGTCTTCCAGCAACGCCGCTGCTACCTGCGGGAGAAGCATGACAACTATTAGTAGAATCCCACCATTCACAACAACTATGACTTGTATCACAAGTAGATCTATTAGTAAAGCTACCACATGCTGGACCAGAAGCCCAAACATTAGCGGATACGAAGATAAAACTAACTAATATAAATAAGCCAAATATTATTCTCTGATATGTTTTTTTCATTTTACAATCTTATATACTCCTTGTATCAAATCTGTACTGGCGTAACCAGCTAATACACTATCCTATAATCTTCGACGAGTAATAATGCGCAAAACGCGCCTATCAATGCTGATGTTACTATCGTGAATAAAAATCTTTTAGCTTGAAATCTTTCCTTGCCTGTAAATACTTTATGTTTCAACATGCCGACGACTGCTCTGATTATTCCTCCGAACAATCCGAATGCGACAAGCAAAAAGGTATTCATTAGTATCTTCTCATTGACTTCTAAATCCGTAAGGTATAAGTTCTGGACCGCCCGGTACGGTCTTTAACATCAATGTCTGTCCATTGAAATTTGTTGGACCATTAGCTGTATTTACAAATTGTCTCCAAGCATTGTCTGCGCAATAATATGATCCCTTTATATCACATTGGTTGTTTACAGATGTACTGACAATTTTTGGAGCACCGGTATGTAATTGTCCATCAAAACTTTGTTTTAAATCCACATATTTACCATTATTTACATCTACTTGACATCCTATGAAGGAATTATTATAATACAAAATATCTTTATAATTAAATGAATCAAATCTAGAAGGGTCCCCTTCAGGGATACCATAGATATAAGATACAGACCAATCACTTTTAATCATTGAACCGTTGAAGCATCCGCTGAGTGTATCACTAAAGAATTCTGCGTAGTCAGTATTAGTAAATTGTCCATAATGTGATTTAGTATTATACCCGCAACAGTGTTGACCGGTCCAAGAATATGCTGCTTGAGCATCGCATGCAAACTGATATGGGCCGTATTGATTCCAATCGCTAAAATTTAATGTTGATGGAGGATTTAAGCTAGGTATCCAAGTACCAAATCCTCCTGTACAATAATAATTAGGAGTATTTAGAGCTAGATCTTGAGAACCAGGAGTCAAGGTTATGCTATCTAAAACAACACGATAGTCTTGAATGTTCGGAGTATAGTCTCTGAATACTATAGAGTCATATACCTCATAAGTAGATATCGGCTGCTGGAGTTGTTTCAAAGGTATGACAACATGATTCCATCTTTTAGACTTATCTCCAGCAGTAAGATAAGGACACATATCTATTTCTCTGGAGATTATTCTATTATTGTATGTATCGTTTGTCTGTAAAACGACTTTTAAATTACAAGTAGGAGTTGGATACGCGATGTCAAATTCCAAATAAGTATATCCGAATAAAAAGAAGGATTGAACATGACTGCGCGTAGCATCAGGATCGCTGCGTTTATATGACTCGCCGGGATACTGCAACATAGATACTCTCCTTACCCTGTCAACAACTAACCCTTTGCTATCAAAATAATCATAATTAGCTATAACATGCAATGATGCTCCCATACCTCTCAACATTCCTCTAGAATAATCTAATAATGATGTAGGTCCGTTTATTTTATAAACGTTCTGTGATGAATTATCGAATATGCACTGAGCTAAAAGATTTTCAGTGTAATCCCTATCACTAACGAATTGCTGTAATGAAGTGTTGTACCAGATTTGAGCTAAACGATTTCCAACATAATCTTTATAACAAATAAATTGATTTGGCGACACGCTGGCAGACAAGCTTAGACTTCCAAATACATTCTGATTGCTCACAACCGTATTTAGACAACAAAATTTTCCGGTGGCACCTATAGATACATTCTGCCCATTGCACGTCTGTGTCTTGCCGTCATAAGTTATTCCACCATAAATGTTTGAACAATCAGCTGATGTATTTATCAATAATTGAGGTTTACATCTTGTTGTTGTACCATAACCATAACAACACTTATTAGAAACATCAGAATCGACAGAGTCAACAAATTTCCCGCCAATACAATAATCAGTATTTATATTACAGAGACTTCCATTCAAGCCAGTCTTGCAGTTTTCGCCAGCTGGAAAAACATCGTTGAGACAACCAGACATGTCATATAAACATGAAGCTTTATCAAAATAATCACTGGTCGGTTGATTTATTATATCGCCACTAACAAAATCAGAACAGAAAAGTCTTCCTATAGCATTAGAACGATTACATTGCATGGCAGAATTAGTTGCAGCAAGTCCTCCGGCGATATAGCATTTCTCTCCACATGACGCTATATCTTTTGGTAAAACAGAGAGTGTGGTACCGTCACAACAATGATCCCATATGGTACCGGTACATCCTTCAGTAAATTGTGTCAAATCATTCTCATTCAAGAATATCTTATTCATCACATCTACACAAGATATCATACCTGACCCGTCTTTGGTTGGAGGCGATTGTCCTTCAGGTATAGCGTTACCATTCAATTCTAGTGCTGGCGAATTACTAGTAGCGTTACAATAATACCATGAATCGCCATTTGATACAGTATCGATTGTTTTATTATAATTGTTCAACAAATAATTACCTGTATAAACATCCAATGTATAAATATTAAACCTGTCTTGCATCGCATTCAGCCAAGACCAATCCATAGTTGCTTTTTTATCAATATCTCTTCTATCCGTATCTGAAAAATAATTATAACACATATATTGTTTTGTAGACGAAGGACCTATATATCCGTAATCGAAACCGAATGCATTTACTGATTCGCCTCTCCATCTACAAAGAGGATTAGAAATGCAACTTTGCTCATCAGTATATAAGCAAGGAGTATGTAGTGTAGGATTATAACATGAAGGTATATCATCGCCACAGCAACCATCGCTACCGTTTAATGATCCGTTCTGGATCTGGTAATAAAGATATGGTTTTTCATTCAGTGTAGGTTCGTAAACATTGTCTGTTGTAGCAGGAGTGGGTGAGAGTAATAAACGACATTCAGTCTCTTCAGCACTGCTAGACCATACTCCAACATTACAATAATATGTTTGACCATCAGTATAATCAAAAGAATAAGTCTCTGCTGGATCGTCACCACAACAAGTGTGGGTCTTATCGAAAGTGATTGGTAATTTTGATCCATTATTACCAAATACGGAACTAAATTTATCTGTAATCAATTCGCCTCCTGCAGCGTTACATAACCACGATGTGTTTTCTATTAGGGCGCCATAAAGAGTATTCAAGTCAGAATTATTTAAGCGGGCAGTAACTATATTAAATCTTGGAGAGATTGTGCTGTTTGTGACAAAATTTGCTACATTATCCACGTCATTAAATTTAAATGCTATTCCTCCACCAGCTCTCTTTGAAGTTTGAATATTACTGCCGCCACTATGTGATACAATACCTACAGTCACAAAATATAATCCCGGTTGTAGAGTATCAATGGTCGGATTATATGATTGAACACTTCTACCATTCCATGATGACGACGTGGCACTTGTATCACAAAGGTCTACCGCTCCATTAGGATAAATAGGCGTCATAGAAGGAGCCATTGAAAGAAGTGAACTTTCGAATGCCGGACCTTTTCCTAGACTCGGCGGTACTGTTGAAAGGTCATAGAACATTATACCTCCACCAGTACAATATGACTTTTGATCATTGATATATGAAGTTAAATCTATGGTAATATATGTGACGGGATCTATAAGATATAAATAACCATATAGATACATGCCTTGTTTATCGGTGCTATCAAACCAATCTCCATAACATTGACCATTATTATCTGCAATATGAGTATAATATATTAGATTCATTCCAGTATAATGGGTGCTAGAAGATGTAAACGTTGAGGTAACAGGTTCATATCCGAAACTACTAGGGTCATCACCTACTGTAAGTGTTCCATTTACATAATTGTTAAAAAAATCTTTAGAGAAGTCTGTACCAGCATCCAAAGCAGTCAAACCTGAACATATCAAGCCAGATCGATTAAAACCCGGCGTATAAGCATTAACAAAAGTTATAGAAGTAATAAATAGCATTATTCCTAACCACACCAACTTTTTATTCATATAAGAACATTTCCCGTATTTTTAAATATAAATGTTTCGTTTTCCGCGATACATAATCACACATAACTTCCATCTCATTCATAGTGATGTGAATATTTATATAGATGTTTAGATTAGCTATTACTAATCATACTTATTTATGGAGGATTAAAATGAACACTAAAACAATCATTATTGGATTACTGATTATTGCGCTTGTCGGATTGACTGCGTGCAGTTCGCCAATAACAGTTCCTAATAACAATAACGGAAATGTTGCTGTAGCTAACGGTCTTAACGGTTCGCAAACATTGAAGAAATTTAGTAGCGTTGATGAAATGAAGACATTCTTATCATCACAAGAATCCAGCACAACAAACGTTGCCAGAGGCGGCGTAACTATGGATGCTTTAAGTTTGACCAAAACAGCCGCGGCTGAAACTGCAGTAGGCGCGCCGAGCGCTCCAACTGCTCAAGGTTTTGCTACAACAGATTCAGGTAGTGCAGGATCTGGTGCTGTAGATTATTCTCACACCAATGTTCAAGTAAACAATGTTGATGAAGCTGATTTCGTTAAGAATGATGATAAATATATCTATATGATTGCCGATAATAAGTTAGTAATAATTGATGGATATAACGGTAAAGATAGCAAGATCATATCGCAGACCGACATCGCTACGCAAAACTATACAAATTATTATGGAGCGCCAACAGTGAGAGATATTTTCTTGAATGGAGACAAAGTCGTAGTGTTTGTGGATACATATGAGAGATCGTTCTATTTTGAAAAATATAACATACAACCTATTGAAAGCGCAAAACAAAACACCGTAGCTTACGAATATGATGTAAGTGATAGAAGCAAACCAAAACTAGTAACACAATATACTATCAGCGGCACGTATTTTGATTCTAGGATGATTAAGAACATAATTTATGTTGTTACGCAAGAAAGTTTGTATAACATACAATACTATGATGGTCCTATGGTAGCATATGCGAAAACAGTCCTAAGACCAAGCATATATTACTTCGACAATCCAGAACAAAGTTACCAGATGAATACAGTCACATCTATAAACTTAAAAGACGACAGCGTGGTTGATAGTAAATCATTCATGCTAGGTTACGGCAATACGCTGATGGTATCTGAAAATAATATCTATATAGCTTATCAAAAGCAAAGATACTGGTGTTGGGGATGGAGATGCGCTGCACAAGATACTGATAATAGAGAAAGATTCATGACTGTCGTGGTTCCCTTATTAGAAGGCGACATCAAAGACAAAGTTACACAGATAACAAGTCAAGGATTATCGCAGGACGAAGAATGGAGCCAGATATCCACAGAATTCAGTAAATTCTATGCTGATTTGAAAGACAGTACGTCGATGCAAAACACATACGAAGACATGTTCGGCAAGATAGAAGATGCATTAAATGAGTATGATGCGAAGAAAGCCTTAGAAGACAGTAAGACAATAATACATAAGATATCTATAAGTGATGGTCAGATAGAATATCAAGGCAAAGGAGAAGTTGACGGCAGATTGTTAAATCAATATTCAATGGATGAGTTTGACGGAAATCTTCGTGTAGCTACATCTGTTAGTCTCTGGCTGAATAAGGGAAGTGTACAATATAACAATGTCTACGTATTAGGAAAAGATATGAATATTATCGGAAGCCTAGAGAATCTCGCACAGAACGAGACAATATACAGCACGAGATTCATGAATGATAAATTGTATATGGTAACATTCAGGCAAGTCGACCCATTCTTTGTGATTGACTTGAGTTCGCCTACTGCACCAAAAGTTTTGGGATATCTAAAGATATCAGGATACAGTTCGTATCTACATCCCATAGATAGCAATCACATAATAGGTGTTGGCAAGGACACGGGAACCAATGAATGGGGCGGAGTATCTACTGAGGGTGTAAAAGTAACGCTATTTGATGTAACTGATTTCAATAATCCAAAAGAAGTTGATACATATGAGATAGGATTAGCAGGAACGGATAGTCCGATATTACATGATCCTAAGGCTTTCTTATATAGCGACACCAAGAAGATCATGGTAATACCTGTGACTGAAATAACTGACAACATCAAGACCGGAGACTACAGCTATAGGACAAAGATATGGAATGGAGCATACGTATTCAAAGTTGCAGACAACGGATTTGAGGTAATAGGAAAAGTTACGCATTCAAGCAGCGAAACAGAGTATTATAATTGGTTTAATACTGCAAGCGTAACAAGAAGCTTATACATGGATAATGTACTTTATACGATATCGACACAATTCGTAAAGGCAAACGATTTGGGTAATTCGCTTATGGATTTGAACACAATCAAGTTGCCATATAGTGAGAATTATCCGACGCCGATAATGTATTAAGAATGTATTGTATATGGTTAATTAATTGAATTTTTTTATTTTTATATTATTTTTGTAATATTATTTCAAATTCACTATGATAACAACAATTATCTTATTTTATCTCTCTTATAATCTTCTAATTTAATCAATTTCAACATCTCTTTTTCGTGACCTGCACCTATTATCACTAAAATTTTTTTATCCTCGTTCTTTGACATTATCTTATAGATGTTCTTTGCCATAATATAATTACGCTCATCAATCAAGACTTTGTAGAGATTGGGATATCTTATCTTTAAATCACCCATTAATTTGGAAATTAATTCTTCTTTAGGAACCTTATTCAAGTCAATCTTCATTTTCTTACTAAAGGGTGCCTTGAATATATCAGAAATCAACCTTAATTTCTCCCTCCAAGTAAATTCCTTAGAGAATCTTCTCAATGTTATTTCGATATCTTGATCCACGAGATTTAATTGTTTGTTGTTTGCTTTTGCTAGATGTATCGCAGTAAGCATGTCGCTACCCGGCTTTACACCTACAACGTTTCCGAGTTTCTCTTGAACAAAACCTCCTATGACAGCAAATAAATAACCTTGAAGACCATAACGCTTTATTCCTGATAGAGATCTGTCTGGTTTTTGATCCGACATCAATGACTGTAATCTTTTATGATCCAATTCGACACAAACTATGTCGGGATTAAAATCAGAGAATTCTGATGTTATTTTCTCAATAGATTCTTTTGCTATGTGTGAAGTCCCTACGAGTTTTACATTTTTATATATATTAGCGTATGACATCTTAATCGTAATAAGGAGTTATTTATTATTGTTGTGAATTTATACAATTAAACTAAGTTATTTGTCTTCTAACGCGTCTAAGAATAATTTTTTCTCAAAGCCCTTAAATTTTCTGCAGCCTTCTGGTCCTTCCACGTTGCTGTCGTCGTTAGTATAAAATTCGATTCCGTCTTTTTTACATTTTTCTTTAATTTCTGTTGCTAAAGATTCCAGGGTCTGAGTTATCACATTGTAATCGTTAGCTACAATCCGCTCTCTGTCTTTAGGTGAGTGAAGTGATCTAAATAGTCTATCTTCATCCATCACGTACGTTCTTTTTAGACGGCCTCCCGTAAATGCTTTTTTACTGAAGGGCGTTTCGCCTGCATAAAAGAAATAAGTAATTATCAATTTCTTAACATCATAAGAATCTTTTTCTTCTTTAGCATAATATTTTCCTTGAACATACATTTTTATCTCTTGATTTTGAATTACTTTTTATGAAATTTATTATAACGGTTGTTGAATATAAATACCTGAGCAGAACCAAGAATGTCGGTCCCGCTCAGGAAAAAGAGGTGAGTTAGCGTTATGTTGTATAAACTGAATGTATCTCATTATTAAAATATTTTTTAATTATTGATTCATATTCTGATCGCGGAACTTCGCGACTAACCGTTGTTCCTATCTTCACAGGATTTGCTGCCAATAATTTGCCTTCGATAGATGCTCTTTCCATCCATCTGTGTTCTATCAGCACACCGACCTTTTTTTTGATATCTTTTATCGACACTTCTTTTGTTGCAGAATATATCTCGCCAATATTAAAATAGTGTCCCGAAGGGACAAATTCGACTTTTTTCTGCAATAACATTTCGCCATCATTTTGAGACGTCGATGGTATGTCATATATTGTCTTCTCTCGATCATCTCTGGATCGAATATTTGAATATAATCTCTCTGCCGCTTTATTTATTCGTCTATTAGTGACAAAGTTTGAATTTAATATCTTATCATAAGCTTTGCGCTCTAAATTTACAACAAAATCAATTAATCTTACTCGATCTGTCTCGTATTCTACATATTCCGCAACGCTACTCAATGTTTCCAAAAACTTGCTTACCTTGAATGTCATTTTTCCCCTTTTTTATTAAAAAATACGATTTAAATGTTGTGTTTGATCTTTGCTTATTTTTTATTCTCTTTATAGATTTTAGTCAAACATTCGACTAATAGCGGCGCATACATTGTTTCGATTTGTTCCGGCGTGAATAATAATCCTATTCGAGGTTTTGTTCCTCTTTTGTCTTCTGGATCAGGTCTAGCAAAACTCTGTGCAACTTCCTTACTAAAAGAAGTCATGCTTTCTAAACTCTCGCTTTTATTTATTACCTTATGTAGTTGATCTGAACTATAGTCCGTGATAAATTGATCTTTCGTTTGCAAATCAAAAATGATTTCTTTATTATTAAAACTTATCCTTCCCCTGTCGCATATTTCATAATTCACACCGATGAGAGGAGTAACATCTCCGTACACGGTTCTTAATAAAGTCGCATACGTTGCTGATTCATATTTTTGAATTGCGATTTTTTGCATGATGATGACCTTCTTTATGCCTTGATTAAAGACAGTAAAAGACAGTATAAGACAGCATAATGGTATAATACTATAAAAAAAATTATGAAAAATTACTTCTTCTTCCACAACATCTCGAAGAATCCTTTTATTGATTCTGCAAAGAAACTTGTCTCAATCCATATAGCCACATCGTATGATGGATGTACATCGACGTCGTTTGTTATGAAAAATAACAAGTTATTGTCGTCTACTAAGATGAATCTAGATTTTACTTCACTGACATCTTTTACATCGGCTATGCCTTTCAATTCTTTCTCTAATCTTTCTGAATCTTTGTTGTGTGGAACCAATATCTTTATGCTCACGCCTTTATCGGCTGCCTTTTTCAATGTCTTTTCTAAATGTTTAACTTTTCTTATCATTCCTTCGGCAGAAGTCATTATGTATACTGATCTTTCAGCTTTCTTAATCATGCTTTCTAAATAATCGTATATATTATCTCTGTTCTTTACTATACCAACAAGGTCTGTTGGTTCGACAGTATCTATGCCTGTAGTGTGTAATTGAGTTAGTTGATCTAGAACGTCTGATTTTCTTAATTCATCCATTGTGTGTTCTTGTCTTATTGATTCTTCTTTTATCTTCTTCTTTATGACATCTATTACTTCGTTTGGCGATATAGCCATATATTTTATAGGTTTCCCTAATTTCATCATTACAAATCCTTTCTTTTCTAATGATTCTAGAACATCATATGTCCTTGATCTAGGAACATTTGATATGTCGGATAATTCTCCTGCACTTGAAATTCCTCTTGATAAGAGTGCCGTCCATATTTTTGCTTCATAACTGTTTAGACCAAAGTCCTTTATCTTCTTTAATAGTTCCTGTTGAACAATCATTTTAAAACCCCCGACAAATCTTATACTTAATTTTATATTATCTAAAATATTTTGTTTAAATTTTATTTAATTTTAATTCTAATCAAGCACAGATTATGTGTTACTATCGGGAAGTAAGCCTCATTTATAAATATTTTGTTTTTGTTGTTATTGCGGAGTGAGAACGAATTATGATGATCTGCGCAGTCTACATATTCTCTAATATAATATATACATCATCGAACAAAATATTAGCAAAGGAAATGCATAGATAACTCTATATGAGCATCTTGACACAGACACCCTAATTGCATATAGAGATTGATTTCTTAAGAAAAATAAATAATTTATTCTCGTTTCCATCTTTCTTTTCTCTTCTTTTTTTACTCTTTTCTTCTATTTTCATTTTTTATATTATTATTTACTATATTGAAAATAAATATATAATATATATAATATAATATAAGTTATATATAATATATAATATAAAAAATGCATTGTAGTTAAAAAAATTAATCTGAAATTATGAAAATAAAAAATTTTATGCTCAAAAACGAAGTATTCAAAAAATCTTAAATAATTTTCCATATGAAATCAAGGGGTGGCTTATATTATATAAAACATCGATTATAATCAGCATATTGCATACGCGAAACATTTATATAACCTGTGTTTCTTTTGGAAGTGCTAGTCGATAAGATATAAATTAAAGATTCAAAGCTAATAATATGGTGTGTTGGGTGATTTGATTGGATGTTTCAAATTTTCTAGAAAATTTCATAAGAAAAGAGTCGTTATTTAAGAATAAAGCAGCATTACAAAGTTCTTATAATCCTAATGAGATATTGCATAGGGATGAGCAAGTAGCATATATAGCCAAGGTCCTGGCTCCCGCGTTAAGAATGGAAAGACCATCAAATCTTTTTATTTATGGTAAAACAGGAACAGGCAAAACCTTAACAGTGCAGACAACAGTAAAACAGATACAAGCTATTGCTGCCAGAGAATTAATACCAATAAAATTTGTGTATGTTAATTGCAAGTTAAAAAAAGTAGCAGACACGGAGTATCGATTGATAGCGGAAATAACAAGATTCTTTGGTAGAACAATACCACCAACAGGATTACCTACAGATGAAGTGTATAATATATTCTATAAAACACTAGAACAAGAGAAGCAGGTCGTAGTGTTGATATTAGATGAAATTGATCAGTTAATAAAAAAGATAGGTGATGAAGTAATATATAATCTTACCAGAATAAATACTGAATTAAAAAATGCTCAAATGTCAATCTTAGGTATAAGTAATGATATAATGTTTGCAGACAATCTCGATCCTAGAGTAAAAAGTTCTTTATCTGAAGAAGAACTTGTTTTTCCATCTTATAATGCGTTGCAGATACAAGATATTTTGAAGAAGAGATCAACAGAAGCCATAAAAGAGAACATTCTAGAGGAGGGCGTTATAGCAAAATGTGCGGCATATGCGGCCAGAGAACACGGAGATGCTAGAAGAGCTCTAGAATTGTTACGTGTGGCTGTTGAGCTAGCAGAACGTAAAGGAATACTAAAGATAACCATAAAAGAGCTAGATGAAGCAGAAGAGAAAATAGAAAAAGACAGAGTCATAGATATAATAACAACTCAACCTAAGCAATTTCAATTAGTTCTCTACGCAATCTTATTGATATATGATCAAAGAAAACAGCAAAACCTTATATTCACAGGAGAGATATATGTTCTCTACAAAGAGCTATGTTCAAAAATAAATCTTAGACCATTAACACAACGCAGGGTGAGTGATGTTATTGCTGAATTCGATTTATTAGGAATAATTAATGCTAAAGTCATCTCTAAAGGAAGATATGGTAGAACAAGAGAGATTTCGGTTGTAACTAACGACACATTAAATGTTAAGATAAAGTCGTTATTGGACAACGCACTGCATTTAGGATAATTAAGATGGAATAAGCATAATGGAACTGACAGCACAGAACAAGTATAATTAAGGGTTGTTATGAATATTAAAGAAATTGTTAATTTTTATTTGGATAATGGAATACTATTAAGTATAGATATTTTGGATGAATTAAAAGAAAGACCCTTACCTATAAAAACAAAGTTCGCAGTATTAAATAAAGACATATTAAATATTATAGCCAAAAATAAGCAGATAGTTATTGATGATTTTGAGAGAGCGCTTGTTCTCAAAGAGAAGCACAGGAACGCAAAACTTTACGATAAATTTATGGAATATGTAAATTATTCTGAGACCAAAAATGACGCTCCTTCTCAAGAAATTAAAGAGGAAGCAGAACTAAAAAAATCTTTAAGCAGCCTATATAAAGAGCACGAAGCGCCCGCGAATCTGGAAGAAGCAGAAATTACGGGAACATCAGAATCAAAAGACAGCGCAGCTACACTAAACCCAGATAAAGAAAAGCAGAAGGAATTAAAAGCGCTATTTTTTCAAAATAATCGCATAAAAATAATTTCATCATATACGTCAAAAAGCAGGAAATGGTCTGTTCAAGATTTTGTTAATTTGTATAATGCACGCTATAAAGAATTAGAGAAAATTCTCAGAGGGCGACAAGAATTACAGAATTTAACATCTATATCTAGGATCATTGCTAAAAGAGAGAGAGAAAATGTGGCATTAATCGGTGTGGTCTATGATAAGGCAGTTACAAAAACAGGCAACATAATGTTAACGATTGAAGATCCTACCGGGATGGTCAAAGCCCTAGTAAATAAATCAAAAGAAGAATTATTTAGATTTGCTGAAGAGATACAATTAGATGAAACAATAGGTGTAGCGGGCATGTTTGATCAGATACTTTTTATAAATAATATATTTATACCCGACATTCCGTTGACGAAAGAGTTAAAAAAAAGTCCTGAAGAAGGATATTTTGTCATAATATCCGACACGCAAATGGGAAGCAAATTGTTTTTAGATAAAGAATTTAATAAATTTTTATCTTGGTTAAACGGGGAGATTGGTACTGAAAAACAAAAAGAGGTCGCCTCAAAAATAAAATATGTGTTTTTAGGAGGAGATCTTGTTGATGGTGTAGGCATATATCCTAATCAAGAATACGATTTGAACATAATAGATATTCGTGATCAATATAGTGCGCTTACTGAATTATTAAAACAGATTCCTGAGCACATCCCGATATTTGTTTGTCCAGGCAATCATGATGTCGGAAGGATGTCAGAACCGCAACCACCCTTAACTGAAGAATATGCTGCATCATTGATCGCGCTGCCAAATATTGTGTCTGTCAGCAATCCAGCAATAATAAATATTTATGCAAACCCAGAAAGCGGGTTTGACGGATTTGATATTATGTTCTATCATGGATTTTCATTCATATACTATTCAGAGCACATACCTTCGATCAGGAAGGCGGGCGGTCAAAAGAAACCTGATTTGATAATGAAGTACTTGTTGCAGAGGAGGCATCTGGCTCCATCACATACATCGACACTATACGTTCCTGATCCTAAGCGCGATCCGTTAGTGATAGACAGGGTTCCAGATTTTTTGATTTCTGGACACGTACACAGAGCAACCGTCTCTAATTATAAGAATGTTACATGTATCAATGCTTCCTGTTGGGTCAGTCAATCTGATGAGCAGGAGAGAAGAGGATTAGAAGCGCAACCGGCGAGAGCATTTATAGTGGATATGCATACGAGAGAAGTTAAAATAATGAATTTCTTGTCGAAAGAAGAACAAGATAAGGAGCAGCTTGGTACAGTCGATACTACAGAAGATATAAAAGCATCGCAAGCAAAAACTTCGGAGAAAGTCAATGGTTGAAGCAAGTAAAGATATGCAAAAATATTTTGAAGAGCTAGAAAATGCTTGTACTAGAGAATACAAGATAGCTAATATTGCGCGTTCTAAAGGTTACGATTATACTGAGGTTTCGGAAATAGTTTTAGCTAAGAACATGGCGGAGCGTGTAATTGGAATAATTGCGGTGGTAGCTCCTCAAATTCAGAATAGTGGCGTAGTAGAAAGAATAATGGAACTAGAAAAACAGTACGGGGTCTTGGATTGGCGTGTAGCCTTCACAATTGCGGAAGAAGTTGCCAGAGAAAAATTTTGCAAATTTAAAGATAAAAAAGAAGCTATGGAGATAGGAATAAAAACAGGATTTGCATACGTTACAAATGGTGTGGTATCAAGTCCTTTAGAAGGATTTACCACTATTGATATAGTGGATAGGATGGATGGTCGAGGAAAATACTTTTGTATGAACTTTTCTGGGCCGATAAGAAACGCCGGAGGAACAGCCACAGCAGTATCTGTCTTAATTGCAGATTATGTTAGAGTAAAATTCGGTTATGATACATACGATGCCACCGATCTTGAAATAAAAAGAACGTATACGGAAATAGAAGATTATCATACCAAAATCAGCCCTAGACAATATTTTCCCAGTCGTGAAGAGATAGATTTCTTGATGAAACATATTCCTATACAAATCGGCGCGGAATCTAGTGAGAAATTCGAAGTATCGAACTATAAAGATTTACCAAGGGTTCCGACTAATCTTATTAGGAGCGGATTTTGTTTAGTATATACTGATTGTGTTCCTTTAAAATCTCCGAAATTATGGAAGCAGTTAAAAGTTTGGGGTAAAGAGTTCGGTATGCTAGATTGGATGTGGATGGAAGAATATTTAGCTATTCAAAAATTGGCTAAATCTCATAAGAAAAAATCAGATGTCGGGACAGGATCCAAAATATCTCCAGATTATACCTATATCAAAGATCTTGTAGCAGGAAGACCTGTATTAGGATATCCGTTGAGGACAGGCGCATTTAGATTAAGATATGGTCGTGGAAGAGTTTCTGGTTATAGTGCACAATCAATACATCCTGCAACAATGGTTATATTGAATAATTATGTCGCTACAGCAACGCAATTAAAAGTAGAAAGACCAGGTAAGGCCGCAGCAATGACTGTATGTGACACGGTAGAGGGACCGATTGTCAAATTATATAATGGAAATGTCGTGATGCTAGAGACAGAAGCGCAAGCTAAACAACATAAGAAAGAAGTGAAAGAGATACTATTTTTAGGAGATATATTGGTGTCCTATGGTGATTTTTTTAATAGAAATCATTTGCTTGTACCATCAGGATACTGTCAAGAAATATGGATATTAGAACTAGAAAAAGCCGCTTTAGAGAGATTTTCTAAATTTATCGAAGAAGAAAGAAAAAATACAGATATAGAATCAGATAAAAATACCCTCAGGGAAGCGGATAAAGAAACAGAAAAACAAGTACAAGAATCCGATTTGAAAAGATTAGAGAAGTTTAATGATTATAGAGATATAGATTTTGAGAAGTTCTCACAATATGTGCGTATATCGCAGGATAAATTAGAAATACTTTTTAAGAGACCTTTAAAAACTCGAATCAGTGCACAGGCCGCCATAGAACTATCAAAAAAGATGAATGTTCCTTTACATCCGCAATATACTTATTATTGGAAGACCATAAATATTTTTGAATTCAAAAATCTTATACACTGGCTAGAGCATGCTACCCTGATTCATTATGAGAATAAGAACGATGCTCTAATAGAAAAAATAATACTTCCTAAAAGCGATTCTAAGAGGGTCTTAGAAGTATTAGGCATACCTCACCTATTCGTCAACAACGAGTTTGTGGTCATAGAAGAAGATGTTGCACAAGCAGTATTGGCGACACTAAACATACATGATTTATTGTTGAAAGAAGATGTTGACGCTATATCAAAACAACTTAGTGATATTATTGAACGAAAAAACAAAGGCGAAACTGTCGAAGATGATGTCCTTAGCGTAATCAACACATTATCGTCAGTAATAATCAAAGATAAGGCGGGAGTATTTATAGGATCTAGAATGGGTAGGCCAGAAAAAGCTAAAATGAGAAAACTTACAGGTCAGCCACACACGTTGTTTCCGGTAGGTGAAGATGGTGGAAAATTAAGAAGTTTTCAAGCAGCAATGGATGCAGGAAAAGTTACAGCACAATTTCCTATATTCTACTGTGAAAAATGTAAAAAAAAGACAGTCTTTCCGATGTGTGAGACATGTGATAAGAAGACAAAAAGATTGGAATATTGTACAGAATGTAAAAACACCGAATGTACAAATACTTCACACAAAAAAGCAGGATGCGGAGAGTTCAATCTAGATATAAAAGCCGTGTTTGCGGATTTACTAAAAAAATTGGATACAAAAATATATCCTGATATGATTAAAGGTATTCGCGGTACCGTAAACAAAGAGCATCTTCCAGAACATTTAGTCAAAGGGATATTGCGTGCTAAACACAGCATTGCAGTAAATAAAGACGGGACGACAAGATATGATGCATCAGAAATACCTATAACGCATTTTAAACCGAGAGAAGCAGGAGTTAGTGTAGATAAACTAAGAAAACTAGGTTATACAAAAGACACTAAAGGTAGGCAGTTAGAGCGCGATGATCAGATATTAGAGATAAAACCACAAGATATACTTTTACCTTGTTGTCCTGATAGCCCTGATGAGTCTGCAGACGAAATATTGTTCAGGACGACTAAATTCATCGATGAGTTATTAGAAAAATTTTATGGTATGAAACCTTATTATAAACTTCAGTCTAAGGAAGATCTTGTAGGACATTTCGTTATAGGTTTAGCCCCGCACACATCAGCAGGGGCACTTGGCAGAATAGCAGGATTTACTAAGACACAAGGATTCTATGCACATCCGATGTATCATGCAGCAATGCGTAGAGATGCAGATGGAGATGAATCATGCATGTTCTTGTTATTAGACGGGCTGCTAAATTTTTCAAAACAATATCTATCTGATAAGAGAGGAGCAACGATGGATGCTCCGTTAGTATTGACGACTATTCTAAATCCCGCTGAAGTAGATGATATGGTCTTCGATCTAGATATAGGTTGGAAATACCCTTTAGAATTTTATCAGGCAGCGCAAGAATACAAGCCGGCAAATACTGTAAAGATCCGGCAAATGGGCAAATTTATAGGGACGCCGGAACAATACGAAGGGATGGGATTCACCCATGACACTGACGATATAAATGCTGGCGTGTTATGTTCCGAATATAAATTATTGCCATCAATGGAAGAAAAATTATTTGGTCAGATGGATTTAGCCACTAAAATTCGCGCCGTAGACACAGGAGATGTAGCAAAGTTAGTCATAGAAAAACATTTCATCAGAGACATAAAAGGTAATCTTAGAAAATTCAGTACGCAGCAATTCCGGTGCGGTTCTTGCAATGCGAAATATAGGAGACCTCCGCTTGCTGGTAAATGTCTGAATTGTTCTACCGGAAAAATAATATTCACAATATCTGAAGGTAGTATAGTAAAATATCTTCAGCCAACAATAAGTCTGGGAGAAAAGTATCATATACCGACATACTTATCGCAGACCATAGAATTGACGAAGAGACGTGTTGAAGAATATTTTGGTAAAGAAGAGGAGAGACAAGAAGGATTAGGGAAATGGTTCGGCTAGCGCCCTTTACAAAAAGGCGTAACAGAAACGATGTTTTAATCTATATTCTAGAATTTACTGAATGTTTTGCACCGCATGCTTGACATCTGATGAATGTAATGACGCCTTCTTTGCTTAGCTTTGTATCCGGTTTACCGCATTCTTTACATATGACAAATTCATCCACATATTGCTGTATCTTTTCATTGATTTTTTGTGATGGGAGTTTAGTATTAAAGATTAATAGTTGCTTTTTTATTTCTCCTCTTGCAGCGGTCTCTCTTGTGATGTACTTAAGCAAGTGTTCAGGATTTCTTCTTAGAGTGCTTGCTATCTGTAAGAAATTACTTATGACTGTCTTATTGCCTTCTAGATGTCCTGTGACATTTGGAACAACAAATCTTTCTGTAGCTATTGCTGTTTCAGGCAATTTACTTTTTCCTCGCTCAAGCATAGACTCGTAATCCATTCTATTGGAGAATAATTCTCCCCTTATAAATTTTATCTAACACAAATTAACGCTAATTACGGAAATATTTATATACTCTTAAAATATTGGTTTATATGGATGGAGAATTTATGAAATCATTTTCACTAGTCTTTTGGATTTTATTGCTAGTAGGTATAATTGGTGTTGCTAGTGTGGTGTTTGTAATTGCCGTCGGACCTCCTCCACCTCCTGCTGCTCCTGGAGGTGTTCCTTGCACCGCCACGGCCGAAGTATGTAATGGTATTGATGATAATTGTAATGGTCTGATTGATGATGGTGTTGCTCCTCAGACTTTGCCCTGTACTGCGGGCGTTGGTGCTTGTGCTAGGTCTGGTGTTCAGACCAGTACTTGTACTAATGGTGTTTGGGGTTCTTATGGATCTTGCAATGCGGTGCCTGGTAATCCTGTTAATGAAACATGTAACGGTATAGACGATAATTGCGATGGATCTATCGACAATATAGTTATTCAATACGCATTGTGTGTTGCCGGTGTCGGTGATTGTGTCAAAGCCGGAACTAAATATAGTTATTGTTCTGGCGGTGCTGGACCTTTATGGAGTGTTTGCTCTGTAGTGCCTGGTAACCCGACTACTGAAGTTTGTGACGGTCGTGATAATAATTGTGATGGTCAAATCGATGAAAATCTTACTAGAAATACCACGTGCGGAATCGGTGTCTGCGCAGGTACTGTCGGTATTGAAACTTGTTCTGCCGGTGTTTGGGTCAATAATACTTGTAACCCATTTCAAAAGGCATCTGCAGAACTATGTAATGATACTACAGATAAAGATTGTGATGGTCTTATCAATGAAGGATGTCCCTGCAAAATGGGTGATGTTAGATCTTGTGGTCAGTCGAATGTTGGTGAATGTAAGTTAGGTACACAGACTTGTACAGGTAATCAGTGGAGTAATTGTACAGGTAATGTAGATCCTTCTCCTGATATATGTGATGGTAAAGATAATAATTGCAACGGCGTGATCGACGAAAATTTGACGCAACCTACTACTTGTGGTGTTGGCGTCTGTTCTGGCAATACTGGTTTTAAGGTTTGTTCTGCTGGTAAGTGGGTTAACGATACTTGCAATCCTCTTAACGGCGCTAGTCCTGAAGTTTGTGACGGTCATGATAATAATTGTAATGGTTTTGTTGATGAGAATCTTACTATGTCTACTACTTGTGGTGTTGGCGTCTGTTCTGGCAATACTGGTTTTAAGGTTTGTTCTGCAGGTGTTTGGGTTAACGATACTTGCAATCCGTTTATTGGCGCCACTAACGAGATTTGTAATGGTAAGGACGATAATTGTAATGGTTTTGTTGATGAGAATTTGATTCAATCTTCTACTTGTGGTCTTGGCGTATGTGCTAGTAATAAAGGTTTTAAAACGTGTGCATTCGGTGTTTGGACTAGCGATACATGCAACCCTTTTAATGGATCATCAGTAGATTTATGTAATGATACTTTAGACAATAATTGTAATGGTTTTGTTAATGAAGGATGCCCTTGCGTCATAGGCACCAATGTTTCTTGTGGTCAGTCGAATGTTGGTGAATGTAAGTTAGGTACACAGACTTGTACAGGTAATCAGTGGGGTCCGTGTATAGGAAATGTCACATCTGTTCCCGAGGTCTGTGATGGTAAGGATAATGATTGTGACGGTGTTATTGATAATGGTTTGATAGCTCCATCTCAGCCTTGTTCAGTCAGTGTTGGTGTATGTGCAAAGACAGGCACACAAATTAAGACCTGTACTAACACCGCTTCTGGTTGGAGTACTGCTTGGGGTAATTGCAGCGTTGCTGCAGGTAGTCCTAGTGCTGAAATTTGCGATAATCTCGATAATGATTGTGATGGTTTTGTTGATGAGAATCTTACTATGTCTACTACTTGTGGTCTTGGTGTTTGCGCAGGTACTGTCGGTATTGAAACTTGTTCTGCCGGTGTTTGGGTCAATAATACTTGTAATCCATTTCAGGGAGCATCAGCAGAATTATGTAATGATACTTTGGATAATAATTGTGATGGTGCTGTTAATGAAGGGTGTGCATGTATAACAAATACCAACAGGCCTTGTGGGCAGTTGAATGTTGGTGAATGTAAATATGGTATACAGACTTGTGTTGGTGGTCAATGGGGAACCTGCGTCGGCGCTATAGGTCCATCAGCTGAAATTTGCGATGGTAAGGATAATGATTGTGATGGCGTAATCGATGAAGAAAATATCTGTGCCGTTGTAAATTCTACTGTTCCGCAGGCAAATGCTACAACTCCTACTCCTGGAGTAAATACTACTTCCGGAGTGAATTCTACTATCGATACCTCTAAAAATGCTTCTGTCGATTCTCCAAGCAGGATAGATACATCTACGGATGATACTACTGATTCTGCATCTCCAAATTACGTGGTCCCAATTGTTTTTGGTATCATATTTTTAGTTATTGCTGTGCTGTTGGTGACATTTTTTATAGTGCGTGATAGAAATAATTTAATGACAACAACAGGATTCCGTCCTAGTATCGGTTTTAATCCTCAACAACAATATAGTGCCCCGGCTCTCAGGAATGTAGGAAATCTTGGCGTCAATAATTACAACAGAAATCCTATCTCACCTATGGTTGTAAATCCTTATGTTTATCGTCAACATCAGCAGTATTTACATCAGCAGTATCTACGGAATAAATACTTACAAAGTAGATCTACTCCACATCAGGTTTTTCAACAATTTGTAAGTCCTAGCACATCAACCACACAGCATTCTAACGTTTCTTTCCCTTCAACCATTCCTCAGGCAAATATTCCTCAGAGACCAATCTATCCTTCGCAACTGAATCAGCAATTGCCTATGCCACAACCTTATCCTAGGCAACAATATGCTCAGCAGCCGTATCCTAGGCAACAATATACTCCTCCTTTTAGCCCTCCGCAAACATAACAACATTTATAAATATGTTTCTCGACTATAATTTATACTTTTAGCTTAGAGAGGTGTACATGGTTTTAGAGAACATATTCAGTCCAGAGCGCGCGGAGAGCAGACCTGCACTGATGATATTTCTAGGATTTTTTTACACTACATTAGCAATGTTTCTGAGTTACTATATTTTTGAGGCATATAGCAGCATATTTATGGTCTTCCTTACAACATTGGCTGCCGTACCTCTGATATATCGCATAATAAAGACGGAAGAAGAAAAAGATTTGACAGACATAGAAGAGAAGGTATTGTTAAAAGAACATTCAAAAGCATTGAAGGCCTTTATGTATCTTTTTATTGGTGCAACATTATGTTTTGCATTATGGTATGCTGTGTTGCCTCAGGAGATGGTCGATACGTTATTCCATTCACAAGCATCAACAATAAGCAACATCAATGGTCGTGTGACCCAAACCACCGGTAGCGTCATCAATCCTGCAGCAGTGTTTAGTAAGATATTTTTTAACAACGTTAAAGTATTACTCTTCTGCGTATTATTTTCTTTTATGTATGGTGCCGGAGCGATATTTATATTGATGTGGAATGCATCTATAGTCGGTGCAGCGATAGGTTCTTTCATCAGAGTAAGTTTAGGCGCATTGACAACAAGTATATGTGGCGTTACTGCAGGAACAACTTTTTGTGCTGTATCATCAGGAATATTAAGATATACTATTCACGGAATACCAGAAATCTTAGCATATTTTATCGCAGCACTGGCCGGAGGCATAATTAGTATAGCTGTAATAAATCATGAATTTACATCAAGAAAGTTTGAACATATCTTACTAGATAGCGCAGATTTATTGATGCTCTCAATAGGTGTGTTGTTTATCGCCGCATTATTGGAAGTGTTCGTGACACCGGCATTAAGTTTTGATAAAGAGATATATCATTCTTGTTTAGGTTTATTCTCTTGCGGGCTAGTATAATGTATGATTATTTAGAAATTACGTTATGATGTATTATTGCTGCTTAATTTACATCAGTTTGATGTGTCCAGCTTTTGATTCATAGATTTCGCCACGCATCATCATGTCGCTAATGAGTTCTTCACCATGCACTATTTTAGATAATGATATCACATCTTCTATGTTGGCGCCGTCTCCTCTATCCAAATCCTTAATCAGTTTGAACATCTTATCCTTAGAACTTATGGTGCTGACATTTTCGACAATCTCTGGCTCAAGATTTTTTCTTTCTGCTTTTGGTAACTCTTCCAATTCACGAATCTTTTTTATTAATGATAATTCTTTTTTACGATATGCTATCCAACCAGATTCAACTTTTTTAGCTATTTCTATAGTCAAATATATTTGATTATTAAATTCTCTAGGCCTACAGATTGTTAGTACGACATCTCCGACATTTATATCTTGTAATTGTTCTATCTTTTCAAACATCCTTCCGCTCATTTTTCCTGTTCCATCATCCAATGTCAATCCATTTTCTGTCTTTTCTACAACGACAGCCAATATATTGACTCTAGAAAAATCTCCGTATTCTGTCATAAGATAATTAGGTTCCCAACCTTGTTTCTTTACAAACACTCCTTTATTTAGTGTTGCGATTGTGCATTTATATGCTGTCTGTCTTTTGAATTCTTGTTCTGCCATTTTATCTCTATCTATTTTATATTGATATTAAATCGGATTTAAATTCTGCTTATGAACCCTGCTCTAGGAGTAAATATCACTCCTTCTTTTTTTAGAACATCAAGTATATCTTCTGCCTTTTCTGCATCCATACCTTTTTCTTTAGCTTTCAACAACACATCATCCATAGGAATCTGTTTACCTATCTGTCCCTCTAATTCTCTGATTATCTCTTTGATCAAAGATATGTTACCTCTTGTTGAAGCAGTGACTCCTGTAGTTATTCTATCAATATCTATTTTACCTGTCTCTGGATCGACACCAATCTGCATCAAGCAGAAGTGTACTAATTCTATTGCTCTTCTAGCATCACTTTTTAGAACAGTATTGCTTAATCTGACTCTAGCGCTAGCTTCGCTCAATCTGATCAATGCCTCTAGTTGTCTTGCAGATATAGGGATAGCTTTGTATGCGCCTTCTTCATCACCAGTACTTCTCATCTTTACGTAATATTCTTTTATCTCTTCTAGCGCTTCATCTGTCAATGCTGGATTGTAATGTTGTTTGGCGTATGCAATATATTTTTTTAAGAAAGCAGTATTTAGTTCTGCCGCTCCGCCACTGGATTTTTTATGTAATTGTAGTATGAAATCTGCTGTTTTCTCGTCTTTTACTTTATTAGGAAGATCTCTTATCGGGAATATCAAATCGAATCTATTTATTAATGTCGACGGCAAATCTATCTGTTTTGGTATGAGTTCATATGGATCGAATCTTCCAAACTTAGGGTTAGCTGCCGCCAGGACAGTTGTCTCCGCACGTAGTGTTGCAGAAATATTTGCTTTATTTATACTGATGGTCTGTTGTTCTAATGCTTCGTGCATCGCACTAGTATCTTCTTTACTCATTTTGTCTAATTCATCGATGCAGCAGATGCCTCTGTTAGTCAACACTAACGCACCTGCTTCAAGAGCATATCCTCTTAAGAATTCATCCTTGACAACGGTTGCTGTAAGTCCTGCAGCGCTGGCACTTTTACCGGAAACATATCTGGATTTTGGTGCAACAATGCTTATTCTCTTTAGCATCTGACTTTTGCCAGAACCTGGATCACCAATCAGTAATATATGAATATCTCCTCTATTTATGGATCCATCGTCTTTTTTCTTTCTTACGCCGCCAAATATCTGTAATACGAGTGCCTCTTTGACTTTATCGTGACCATATATTGATGGTGCAATGCTGCCTACAATCTTTTTATATACTTTAGGATCTTCAGACAATTCTTTTATCTCTTTGATTTCTTCTTCGGTGATATTTAATTCAGTGAAATCCTCAGCGACAGATTCTATATAGTTAGCCTCAATCATCAGATCGAACCTGGTTAACTTGCCACCGTCTTTTGCAAGTATAGGCACTTCTTTTAATATTCCTGTAACGATATTCTTACTTCCAGGATTAGTTCTTTTCTCAGACATAGGACTTACTAAATCTCCTTTGAGGAATATATCCATACGTTTTGGCTGTTCGCTTCCTTCAATATCATCAGCAGATTCCTCTAGGACTATCTTCTGAGCATCGATCATTTCTTTGCCTATCAGTCTAAATCTTCCTTTACGTCCACAACCACATGTTGTTGGTTCTCTGAATTTGCTATCTAATTGTAATACGTTGATAGTATTTCCACATGATGGACATTCGAATTTAGCGCTTGTCACTTGCGGTCTTACATCTGTTTTTTGTCTTACTATTCCTACTATCTGAATAAATTTAGAAAGATGTGTACTTCTGATATCTCTTATCATGATTTCTTGAGATTTTGGTAATCCTCTGAATCTTATCCTAAAATCTCTTGCACCAGGAAAGTCAAATTGTTCTATAGAGATTTCGCACGCTCTTAATACATCTTCAGGGTTATCGATGAGATCTTGCGCCAAATCTAGATTGAATTTACTTAATTCACTGAAACTTACAACCATAGATTTTATGCCTTTCGATATTGCTGCACGTAATTGTTCACCATACACTATATCGAAGAATTCGTGGAACTTTTCAATCTGCTCCGTAATTTCCATATTATAATACGACTCTTAATGTCGTACCCCCGCAATCTTTATATCACATTACAAAAAAGTAATAATAAAATAAACATTAAATAAATTTAATCAGTTCCTACATGACATATTTATTGAACTTTCTTCAATACTACTATCAACTTGTCTAAAGCCTGTCTCGCTTCTTCCTCGCTCTTAGTTCCAGTACATACTACTTTACCGTTACTGAATAATAGGAATGTCGCTTTAGCTTCTATCAACTTATATACTAATCCTGGGAATTGTTCTGGTTCATATTCTGTGTTTGGTAACTTCATTGCTAAGTTGTTTAAGTTCAACGGCATTCCAATGCTTCCAGAAGCGACCATGTTTTGGATTGTTATCTTAGGCTTTATTGTTATTTTAATGCCTATCTTTTGTAAGCTCTCAATTATCTTTTGTATTGACTCTTCAACTTTTTGTATACTTCTGGCACCAGTACATACGATTTTTCCTGAGCTGAATATCAATGCTGATGTCTTTGGTTCCTTTATTCTTATCACTAATCCTGGGAATTGTTCAGGATTATATTCAGTATTGCTTAGAGTTGCAGCCATCTTCTCTAATGGAATTGTGTGTTCCAGAGACGAACTTACAACAATATTAACTATTTGTAAGTCTTTTTCTGTATGTGGTTCATCAACTTTTACTTTAGCCTTTTTAACTGGTTTTTTAACCATTTTATTTGACCCCCTAAACATTTAACAATAATTTTTTGTATTTTTATAAAATTTTATTTATAAAGCGAATCGTCCGTTATTTATAAATGCGATTGTTTGTGCTCGAAACGAAAAATCAAGAGCAATCTCCATAGGAAAAGAAGGTTTGTTGTCCCTGGTCAAGTGACAACCTCTGTTTCTGGTGGAAAGTGTCTCTTTTACATAAATAGCGTTTTTAGGAGCTAAAAATGTCGAATTTGAAAAGAATATACTAAAACATATACCTGGATAACCCCTTTTGTGAATATGGAACATTACTTGAAAGTGATATACTAAATACACTAGATTATAGGGTGTTTATCTGTGTTTTTTGACGTATAGTTTGGCATACGGTTTATTAGTATGTTTTTGGTCGGTATTAATTATATATATTAATTAAATTTTGAACCAAATTTCTGGCGTTGCTCTTATAATTAATCACAAACTATATAAAAAGGCTATTCGAAACTACTTTGTAAAAGTGATTAAATCAATCAATATATAAAAATTTGATTAAAGGTGATTATTTATGGAAATAAAAGGTGTTCAAGTTATAACTTATGATAATAATGGAGAGATGTTTTTCTTGATATTAAGAAGAGTCGAAGGATGGCATGGATGGGAATTTCCTAAGACCACAGTACATGAAGGAGAGACGGAAGAGCAAGCCTTAGAAAGATTGATGGATTATCAAGTAGGGATAAGTAAGTCGAGGTTAGTCAGAAAATTGAACAGTACGCAAGCATTCCAAGATGGCCAGGACACACATGTATTTCAATTATATCTAGTTAATGCATCGATGAATATTCCTGTAAAGAATTATGCTTCAGAGAAGAAACATGATAATTATCTGTGGGCGATGAGAGACAGTGTCGAGAAGAAATTGACGTGGGAACCGGAGAAGATAGCATTAAAAGAAGCAATAAGCATAATCAAAGAAGTTGAAGATATATAAGATTGCTTCTGATTTTTATTTTTTTTTAAATTATTCTAGTTAATACAATCACTTCATCAAATCCTGTACTTCTTTGTTCGTCAAGAATCTCCACTTACCTATTTTGACGTCCATCCTTAAATTTCCTATCTTTGTCCTAGAAAGTTCTTTGACATAATATCCTAATTTGAAGAATAATCTCTTAATAATCCACTTCTTACCTTCATGGATTGTGACTTCTAACTGGTCACGATGATATATCTTTACTTTTGCTTTTATTTTACCATCCTGTAAGTATACTCCTTCCTCTATTTTTTTAATATCTTCATCACTAATCTTTTTATCCAATTTAACAAAATATGTCTTTTCCTTCTCATAACGCGGATGTGTTATCTTATTAGAAAAGTCTCCGTCGTTAGTCAATAACAGTAAACCCGTAGTATTTTTGTCCAATCTTCCTACAGGAAATATCCTTTGATCTATAGGTATTAAATCTAAGACACTTTTCTCTACGAGTTTACTTAATGTAGCTTCATAATGTTTTGGTTTATTCAGCATTATATATACTAGATTATTCTTTTCTATCAAGAAGGTGTTTACATATATCTCGTCTTGATCAATATCTGCCTTATCGCCTAATTTTATTATCCTGCCGTTGACGCGGACTTTTCCTGCAGCTATAAATTCTTCAGCTTTTCGTCTGCTGCAATATCCGCTATTCGATATTATCTTCTGGACTCTTTCTTCCATTTTGAATAGTATGTCGAACTCTTATATAAACATTTTTAAAATCGTTGAGATTTAGGTTAATATGCACATTGCATATCCGGCTATAGATTTCGATGTAGTAATTCCAAATCATGACGAAGGGTTATTTATAGCGCAAGCATTAGCTTTAGGTTATAAGAAAATTGTGTTCTTGACTACTGATACTAATTATGTAAAGCCTTTGACGACCAAGTTAGTCGTCAAGACAGCATATCTGCTCAAGGATGCTTCAGAATTATCTCCTGCAAAAAAAAGATTCGATTATGTGTTCGCTGTAGCCCAAAGAAAATATTTTGAGTTAAAGATAGATTTCATAATTGATGTAGAATCTTCGGATCGTAAAGATTCTTTCCATTACAAAGCGACCAGTCTGAATCAAGTCCATGCAGAATTAGTCAAGAAAAATGATTTAACTCTCGTTTTTAATTTCAGTGCATTATTAGCGAGTCCAGTATCTATCAAGGGCAAGATGTCCCAGAATGCATCGTTAATTAAGAAATATAAGTTAAACTATGTAACGTTCAGTCTAGCGACAACTCCCAATATGATGCGTTCGAGGAATATATTGAATTCACTGGAATTGGTGCTGGGATTATAGATGTCTCGCTCGGCGCTAATCTTACTAACGGCGCGCTCGTATAGATGTGATTATGATTGGTTCTCGAGCTATTTGTAATGAATGTTATACTTGATTACTCACTAGGCGCAGATTATTGCTATACCTCCCCTTAGCATAAACTTTATATAATCACGCATCAAGAATCTCTATATGTATGGGTTTTGGTATTCGGTGAAGGAAAATTATTCTTTCAGCACTCAGGAGATAAAGGAACTGTTCTACACTAGTTTAGCTTTCACTTTCATGCTGACTTCATATTACGAACACCTGTTCGTGTTGACGACAGATGTCAGGATAGTTATATCTGACACTTTATTGACATTCTTCTTGATAGCTCTGGTAGCAGTCTTCATAGCTATGTATTGTCATGTTGCGTTGCAGAAATTAGTCGGTTTACGGTTAGGCTATAAAGTAAAATATACTTATTGGCTGAACGGCATACTTATAGGATTATTCATATCTATAGTCACGATGGGCAGGGTACCTGTATTATCTTTGTTCATACTTCCCGGAGCTGTCACTCTAGAGCACATACCTAAACTCCGTCTAGGAAGATTCAGATATGGACTGAATGCGAAGGATATCGCAAGGGTCAGTCTTGCAGGACCGATAGCACACATATTATTGACTATCTTATTAAGTATAATATATTTCAACACTAACAAGAGTCCTTTAATCGCTCATCTAATAACTGCAAATCTCTTATTGATGATATATTCTATGCTTCCGGTTCCGAAGATAGATATACCTACAAAGATAGATAGTGCAAGCGACGGTCTCGGTGTTTTTTTCTATAACCGGATAGTTTACGTATTATGCGCAGCGACGACACTGTTTTATGCTTTATTGATATGGGCTGCTACGATATTTTCTTTTGTTCTAGCCTTGTTATTAGGGCTAGTTGCAATGTTCATATACCTCGCCGCTATGAGAGAAGTATATAGGTAAGCAAATCAGCAACTATTTCTGAAATAGCTTTATTGACGAAAAATAGGCGCTACAGCTGTTTATGGTATATTATTATGTTAATTGTTCGTATTAAGACGTCAAACCATTTAATCGACGGTCCGACTATTAAATTCCGATTCTTCGACTAGAAAAAGGGGTTAAAATAATAAACTTTATAAACCCGTTCCTCTAGGGTTGATTATCGATAACTCAATTAAGTGAGTTGGGGTGAAAAAATGGCTGAAGTTGTAGCAAAAGTTGGCGTAAAGAAAGAAAAGGGAATGTTATACTTTGTAGATAAGCAAGGAGACATATCCTGTGCAACAATGGCTCGTGGCGGAAAAGCTAAGAAGGGCGCAAAGAAGGTTGCAAAGGTCGGCGTAAAGAAAGTATCCGGTTATCTATACTTTGTAGATAAGAAGGGTAATGTAGCTAGAGCAAAGATGGCTCGTGGCGGCCGAAAGAGAAAGAAATAAGTTTCTTTCTATTTTTTTAGTTATATTTAGAATACAAGAGGGTAAAACCTCTTGCACATTCTTTTTAATTCTTAATATTATCGTTGTTATCCTTGGACTTTAGTGTTTTAGTTCTCTTCTTAGGTATGTTATCGACATTATTCTGCACCCATACCCGTTTCTTTGCATATTGTACGGGATTCTTTATTGTTCTGCATAAACCATCCGGATGACAGAATTGTGTATCTATCATATACGCTTTATTGTCGCAGTTAGGAGGCATCATCTTCTCCTTAGTTATGACTGCTTGTTGCTTATAGTATCTTAATTGTCCTCGTAGATATGTCTCACGTAATTTGTCTGGCTTGTTCTTTTCATTCCATTTCAACACGCACTCTTCTATCTTATCATATTCCCAGTTGCAGCTGCTTAGAAAATTTATTAATACCAATACCGCTCTCTTTTTACCATCTTCTAAACCCTTATTTATCCATTTTATGCATGGCGGGAAAAAGTCTTCTGGTATTGCTCTAGTGTCGACGATGATATTCTGTGATGTCATCTCGTTCTTTGATTTTTCAAAGACTTTACGCACACTATCCTTATATTTGATTGAACTTTCAGACTTATAGTCGAATGCCTTTTGGAACAATTCCGAAGCTTCACCGAATTTAGCTTCTTCTTTGTCTAAGAATTTGTATGGTTTGAATTTTTTTGTATCGCCTTCAATCTTTTCGAATTTGAGTATGTGTTTTATATCGAATGGAACGGAAACTAAGCCGGTCTTTTCATGCAATGAATAAGGCATCCTATACATATGTCTTGAACTTATTAGAACAGTATCAATATTTACTATCGATGATAAATCCAGTTCTTTTCTGACCTTGGACGAGCCGCACTCGCATAATGGCTTATTGTCTGCATATTTGTTCATGATCTTCTTGCATTTTGGGCAAGCGACGAATTTCTTATCGACATCTTTCATACGGAATTCGCAGTTAGGACAGACATACTCGACAAAACCGTCTTTTTCTTTTTCAACTATCTTTCTTTTGCAATTTTCGCATCTTGTCAATGTCAGGTCATTTTCCGTCTTTCCTGTCTCGCGAAGCATCTTGTCGAATTTGACATCGACTTTTCCGAATCGTATTATGTTCTTTTCCTTATCTAGTTTAATCAGGTTTTCTGTGATATAATATAACAAATATTCAGCAATTCTTCGAGGGCCATCAGGAAATAAATTTTTAACTTCAACACCGATAACTTTTTCTGGAAATGCTTCGAACGGTACAGCGATGTGAAATCCTTTGCCTCCAGAAAACTTTACTGTAACACAATTTATGTTATGGTCCTTTAATGCCTTGATAAACACATATGTCGTCAATTTACTGAAGTTCCAATACGGACAATCAATATCTAATATAAGATCCCATCCTATCCTAAGTTCATCAAGTTCGTTACGTCGAAGATTGGGATTCAAATGCAACGGATTGCTCCATGATTCTTCAGAACAATGCAGGCTTGTACAACCCCTCTTTGCAGATTCAAGGATATCGTTCTCGTACACCAATACATCAGGTCTCTTACCGAAACTTTCTCCGAATCTTACTCCTATCTCTTTATTTTGAGCGTGTTCTAGAATCAATTTCTGAACATCTCTACGCTTATAATATGACAGTGTCTCATTTAATGTAAGCATGCACTTGCGAATCTAGCATGATTTATATAGGTTTTTGTGACTTGACCAGTGAGCATAGTTTATTTGGTGAGACGGATTAAATTTAAATAGATGTGTGCTAATTGTAATACGATTGCTATGGTCCTCATGTATAAATATCTATTACAAGGAATAGTCCATGGTGTAGGCTTGAGATATCACGTACTTCAGATAGCAAATAAACACAAACTAGTTGGTACGGTAAGAAATGTTCCTGAGGGTGTGGAGATTATTGTTAATGATAAGGATTTCATGAAAAAAATGACTGATCTATCATCGATGGTAAAGATTACGAAGTGTACCGTAGAGAAAGCGAATTTAATCGGAGCTAGTTATAAAGATTTCAGAGTTGTTATAAGTACGTATTGATAATTGGTACAGGCGAGTGTTATATTGTTTTCGTTATAGCTCTTTTATTCTTTGTAAAAGATTAAATTTAATAAGCACAGCACTTATGCTTATTTATCCTGTAATATTATTAGGGTGATAAAATGAAACGAACATATATTCTTGCTTTGACGTGTGTTATTGCATTTTTTATGCTATTGATGGCAGGATGTACTAAAACTGTCCCTGTAGAAATCACTCCCGTGCAACAGGTTTCTTCTGAACCAACAGTAAACACTGTCAGTGTAGGAAGTCCTGAAGTCATAACTGCTCTTGATGCTTTCAAAACAACCTATAATGAGCAGAACGTTGCGTCATTGACAGACCTGCTCGATCTTTCTCTAAAGTCGGAGATTAAGAGCTTTGCTATAGTAAAAAATATCATGTTATATGATACTATTAATAATCTTAACATAGCATCTGAGGAGAACACTTCTTCTACCGGGAAGTATGTGACTGTTTATATAAATAATGATCCAAAACCGACAACTTTTACTTTTATACAAAGGAATAACATCTGGTATATTTCGGATATTAGAAGCGGATTATCATTAGTGGATGCTGTAATTGTGAAATCTCCTTTCCAGATATTAACTGTACCAAATACTACTGCCGACGGCATATTTACTTTGAGTCTAAGGAACAGTGGTACAAAAATGAATCAGATACAAATCCTTAGCGGTACGGGTAATTGTCAGCATTTTACTCAGCAGAGCAACAATTCAGGCGTCGTCAATATTGGTGATGATTTTAATCTGATATTTTACTGTGATCCGAAGTTGCCAGGTAAAAATTTTATAGCTAACTTGACTCTAAGCTATCTTGATGTAGTAAATAACATTCAAAGAGAAACTAATATGCGCCTGGAATTTTATGATAGGTGATTGAATTTTTTATATTTATTTATTTTTATCTAATTTCACATAGCTTCTAATCTTCTTATTCTTTCATCTAGTGGTGGATGTGTCGAGAACATATTGTTCCAGAATCCTTCTTTTAGAGGATTGCTGAAATACATATGTGCAGTCGCTTTGCTTGCATGCTTCGTTTCTATGTTATCTTTCTTGATTTTCTTTAAAGCATTAGCTAATGCTTCCGGATTTCTTCCAAGTACGGCTCCAGTAGCGTCTGCTGCATACTCCCTTTTTCTTGAAATTGCTAATTGTATCAATTGAGCTATTATCGGTGCAAGTATAGCCAATACTAGCCCTATAATCAAGAATATAGGATTCATTTCTCTATCTTTGTCCCCGCCGCCAAATAACATACCTCTCAAAAAGAAGTCGCTGAGCAGCGCAATCAATCCGACTAATATTACTGTAATGGTCATTAGTCGCATATCATAATTCTTTACATGGCCCATCTCGTGTGCAATGACGCCTTCCAATTCTACTCTATTCAATTTTTTCAATGCTCCTTCAGTTACAGCTATTGAAGCAGTCTCAGGATTTCTTCCTGTAGCGAATGCATTGATTGCTTCATCAGGAAGGACATATATTTTTGGTGTAGGTATTTGTGCAGCAATAGCCAGACCTTCTACGCTATTGATGTAATGTGCATGATCTCTGCGATTAGCTTCATACGCTCCGCTGATGCTTAATGCTGCCTTATCACCAAGGAAATAGCTTATTAGTGCCATAATTACAGCGATGATGAATGCTATTGTCATGAAGAATATTATTATAGAGGGATTATTGCCTCCATATATTTTTCCAAAGACATATCCTAGAGCAACTATTATTAGTGAGAAGCAGAATATCAATAGATAACTTTTCCACTTGTTTATTGCGGTCTCATCAAATGCGTTCATACTTTCTCCATTAATCATCATAAAATAATGTTTGTATTAAAAATCATATATTAAATGTAATGATAAAATATAATAAGTACTAAAAATGCTAATAAAATAATAAAAAATTAGATTTATTCAAACTTGACTTTTACAGGAGCTTTTTCTACTTCATCAGTCTTGAAGAATTCTCTTTGCTTAAAGCCGAACATATTAGCTACTACGCTTCCAGGGAACATCTGGACGCCGTTATTGTTGCTTAATACTGAATCGTTATATGCTTGTCTTGCATATGCAATCTTACTTTCTGTTCCAGATAATTCTTCTTGTAACATCATAAAATTCTGATTAGCCTGTAATTTCGGATAATCTTCGGCTACAGCAAACAAACTTTTCAATGTGCTGCTCAGTTGAGCATTTGCTTTTGCTTTTTCAGGAAGCGTTGTAGCGCTCATCATTGCAGTTCTTGCTGCAGTGACTTCCGTAAACACTTTCTTCTCATGTTTAGCGTATCCCTTGACAGTCTCAATAAGATTTGGTATCAAATCAAATCTTCGCTTCAATTGCACATCTATCTGTGCCCAAGCGTTATCTATCCTGTTCTTCAGGACTACAAATCTATTATATGCTGCAATAAAGTATATTATTATTGCTACTACTACGACTATAATTCCTATTGTTATCGGACTCATCATGTTGTTCACCTCAAAAATTTAGATTTACTTTTCAGATATACATTAAATTATGTGTGCTTCCCCACGCACGCCTATGCATATAAGACATCTGTGTTATTTATAAATTTTTTCTAGCAATCTTCCTCTAAAGCTGAAGAATAAGAGCAATCGGCTTGTAGTCAGCAATAACTACTTTCTATCAGTGATATCGACAGTAAATGAGTAAACTTTATAAATATTGTGTCTCTCTTTTTGGTAATATTGATTAAACAAGTTGGAGGGTGATTTGAAATGGCTAAAGAAGCAGATTTAGTTGCAAAGGTAGGTAGCTGGGCATTTATTATAGGCGTAGTTATTGCCTTATTAATAGGTGTATTCAGTACAGGCGGCACGCCAGTAGCAACAACAGTACTAATAGTATTAGGATTAATAGTTGGTCTGTTGAATGTGACAGGAAGAGAGACAACACCATTCTTGCTAGCAGCTGTTTCCCTTGTAATAGTATCTTACATGGGTGGACCAGTGTTATCATCAGTGGCTCAGATTGGACCAACGCTACAAGGCGTATTAGGTGCAATCACAACGTTCGTTATGCCAGCAACAATCATAGTGGCTCTAAAGGCAATCTATGCATTGGCACATGACGAATAAGTCGTGAAGAATTTTTTATTTTTCTTTTATTTTTTATTTCTAATTCTTACGAATTTTGCTACTTCATCTATAAGTTGTTGCTGTGCCTTTGTATACTGATGATCTGCGCCCTTAAATATCTTTATTTGAGAATTTTTTATTCTTTTTCTTAGCTCCAGACTTTTCGCTAATGGCACCATTTTGTCTTTATCTCCTTGTATTATTAGAACAGGAGCAGATATTTTTTCAGCAGCAGCATAACTGTCATGAGATCCATAATCTCTAAAGAATCTCATGTTGGGATGAGCATTCTTTTTTTGCGTGTTTTTATTGACTATAATCAATTCTTTTAATATAAATATGCTGCTTTTTATCATTTCAGCGATATCATAATACGTTGGAGGACTTATCAATACTAAAAATGTAAATGATTCCATTGATGCAGCCATAATCCCTCCAACTGCACCAAAACTCGATCCAATAAATCCGATATTTCTGTATCCTCTTTTTTCAAGCTCGTGTTTGGCGCACAAGATATCATCAATAGTCTCGGTTAGGGTTAGATCATCGAATTCTCCATCGCTTTCCCCGTGACCTAAGAGATCTATCCTAAATGTGGGGATTCCCTGAGAATTAATCTTATCTTGTAGTGTCGTATATACTATGTCGTCTTTATTATGTCCTAATCCATGGCACATCAACACAGCAGTATCTGATTCCTTATCGGAAATTATGCCGCAGAGTTTTTGTTTATGAGAATTTTTAAAATAAATTTTTTTCATTTACCTGCAAATATTGATTGGTTTAAATAATTGTTCATTGGTATATTACTATCGGAATTCTTCTCATTCAAACTTCTCAATGACTTTAATCATGTCTTCTTTTGTGTCTGTATTCTTTATATCTTGAGCCAAGTCATCATAGTGGAATACATCTCCTATCCAGTTGGCAAAATCATTTCTGCCATGTTTTGTATGGTGATGTAGTACGTATTCAGACATATGGGGCAATGTATCAAGTAAATCTCTTATAGAATATAGTTTTTGACCGCCTTCTAGTATAAATGCCCTATCTTCTGACCTTCTATCTATGACGCTTTCCTTTTTTATTATGCTTGCTAGAGGATTTATGACTGTCTTTTCGACAAATTGTTCTACAGGATTCCTTTTCTCTTCTTTTTGTGTTTCAATTTCAGCTTTATGTCTTTCTTCTTTCTTTCTTTCTTCTCTTTCCTTCCTCTCAGTTTCACGTTCAAGTTCTATTTTCAATTGCTCTTCCTGCCTAATCACTTCTGCTCTGGCTTTTTCCATGGCTTTCTTCTGTTCTTCTCCAACTTCTTCTTTATCTTTATCTTCGGTTTTCTTATTGCGTGTAGACACACCTTCGACTTTCTCTCTGCTCTTTAATTCATCATAATATTCAGCAACTTTGTTGCTTTCGACAGTATATCCTTGATCTTTTAATGCGTCACGATATTCTTTCAGTGAAATGAATCCTCGCTCATAACTCTTTTTTAGAAGTTCGAGTTTACGATCAGTATCAATACTTTTTGTTTTACCAAATATCCTGCTAGTCAATCTTTTCATACCTTCCTCACCGCCTAAACTTATTTTTATACTAGGCTTACCTACGGATAATTTAAACATTGTTATGCCTTTCGGCGACTTATGTCTTCCTGCCTTATATGATTTATAGAATAGTCCTGTATTAATCAATGTTACTGCAGCTATTATTATAACCATTATCCAAATTATGATGTTGCTTGTCGGATTAACATTTTTAGGATTCTGGATTACTGGTAAATATTTATTTGGCTTTAATACTGTGAATATCTCGCTTTTCGTATATGTGCCTGTTGAACTTTCAATACTCATAGCCAAGGTGTAGTATCCTTCATCTATGATTTCTGGAAAAGTGATTGTATTTTTAATATCTGCAGGGTTTTCAACAACATCGTCTTCTGTCAATAATACGTTTCCTTTAGGATCAATTATCGAGTAAGTTAGCTTATCGCCAGGATTTATTTTCACGTTACCAATAGCGGTATCAACACTAATGCTTTTATCTACACCTAATGTTTTTATATTTGAATCAAGATTTAATTTTATTATAGGATTATTCTTTGGTATGACATCGACTATCAAGATAGTTGTTCTGGAATAGTTGTCGTTATTATATATTCTTAGCGGTATTACATAGGTTCCTACTAATATATTTCGAGTATCGATTATCACATTAAAGTCGCTTGATACTTCTATGTGTTTGCTATTGGTGCTTGTACTGATAAAATCCGTTCCTTTAGTATATGATGAAGGATATTGTATCTCCAAATTATACTCTCCAGGAGCGCTCGAGTTTATTGATATTATCTTCTGTATGACTTTTTCTTGTTCAGTACTTACTCTTATTAAATCTGTACCCAGGGTAAAGTATCCTGACGGCATAAGGTGTAGTAAAAATCCTCCACCACTTAAACCTCCAGATGATTCGCCGGATCCGCCGCCAGATGATGGTGCTTGACATTGTAGATATTCAGCAGGTTTATCGAGATTGCTTCCACATCCATTTGTATCTATACAAATCCTGTCACCACAACTGCTCTGACTATAGGCTGTACAAAACCATGAAGGTCTACAGATCGCTACCTGTACGTCAAATACTGCTGCACTAGCTACTGCGCTCATACAGACTGTAATGATGGCTATCAGCGTTATGATTTCTATTGAGTTTTTCATATGATGGTTTATTTTATAGTGTCTATAACTTTAATAACATCACGGCGTGACATGGTTTTTATTTCATGTGTCAGATTATGCGTTGTTAATTCAGATATTTTCTCCTTATATATGTTTTTAATTTCCGGAAGTTCGAATTCTTCATCGCTCATCTTCTTCAGTAATGTCTTTACTTCATCAAGATTCATTGCCTGGCTTATCGTATAGTTTGTCAGACGTTCATTATTTAATTTCAAAGATAATCCTTTTGACAGTTTCCATATGCGTGTCGCTATAATTGCTGCGAGCACTAATATTACTATTGCGAGTATTATTGTACCTACCGTCCGTAGTATGTGTTCATCAGCCTTATTTTTGATTTCTATCTGTTTTGATATGACTGGAGTAGCGACTTCCTTTTCGTTTATGACTAATATTTTTATGTTCCTTTTTAGCTCTAGTCCTAATGTTACTGTTCCGCTTTCGTTAGTTCTAGGTTTTACGCCATAATCTAGTATGTATCTATCACCTATTTTGGCATCTTCAGGTATGTGTAGATCAAAATTGAATGTGTTATTATAGGTCTTATTGAGTATATAATTAGTAGCTGTTCTTAGGTCGGCTATGTTGTCTGTTGATGAATACGTCACATCTACATAATAATTTTTATCATCGACGTTCTGTATAGTTAAAGTATATGTATAGTTTTTTCCTGCATCGACCTTAAGCGTGTCGTTCTCTAGATAGGGTGTTGATATTCCGAAAGCATAGCTAAACCCAATCAGTGTTGTCATTATTAAGAATACTACTATAATTATTACACCCCTTTTTACTCTATGCTTACACATATACTAAGCACTCAAGTGTTTACTCTTATAAAATTTTCGAAAAGAGAGTAAAAATTGTCAGAATAAATATAAAACCGTTAAAAAATAAATTATCTTTATTTAACTTACTGTCACAGTCCATGAGCTGCTGCTGTTATATGTTCCATTAGCTAATCCTGCTGGGATGTTGACGTATAAGAATATGTTTCTGCTAGCGTTAATCGATATGTTTGAACTAAGTAATGTTACTGGTGTATTGTTGATCAATGATTGTCCTGCTCCATTTCCATCAGTAGTGTTTGCTGTGAAATTGCCTACACCTATTATGCTTGGACCGACTAAATTGATTCCTGTTAAGTTGATCTGGTTAAAGTTCATGTTACCTGTATTGTTGACATATTGTGTTCCTGCAGTACTAAGTTGTCCTGGAGTTCCGCTTAATGCTACATTGCTGGTCTTTAATGTCAATCCGTAAGTATTTCCATTAGTGTATGGTGCTGCTGTAGTGTTTGTTGCTCTGTTGGCTCCTGTATCTATTATCGTTGCATTTATCGTCCATACTCCTGGTAATGTATAATAATATATTGTGAGATTACAATCGTATTTGTTTAATGTCAAGCTGTCTGTAGAATTTACTACACATCCGCTATCTGGCAATATTACTCCACTCTGATTTATTTGTACATGCGCTCCTGTTGCTGGTATGTAGCTTACACCATTTGGATGTGTCGCATTGAAATAGAAGTGTACTGTCTTTGATCCTCCTTCTTGTGGGGAATCATTTATTGCTTGGACAAATGTTATGGTTGGTGAACCACCATTTACGGTTAATGTTACATTAAAGTATGTCACATTACCTGCAACACCTAGTACTGGTAGTAATGCTGGTATTGTTATAATCGCTATAGTTAATGCAAAGATCAGACTTGACAATAAAATTATTTTTGTGTTATTCATTTTATCACGGAATCAGTATATTGTTTTGTATACTAGTATAACTTATTTATATATCTTTCTATTTTTATTCATTTTGGTTTCAAAATGGCAAACTATATATATTTCTTACTTACATAATATACTAACGTGAGAATTTATATGTTAGATTATGGTATTAATACCTACATAGTATATCTTTTCTTAGATGGTTGACTACAAATATACCCCAAAAAAGGTAGAAGTTGGGGGACCGCTATTCGAAGAACTAGCATTTGATTACCTAGAAAAAAAATACAATATTTCTAAAGAAGAATTATTGAAGGTTGCTGAGGATAAACGCAGCAAAAATAGTAATCTATTAAACACTATGCCTCTATCAATTCTTAGATCTCCCAAGCTTTCAAGTTTAGAATCAATAGTAAAATTCTTGAGAGAGAATCGCAGATTATCCTATGATAGTATAGGCAAACTTCTAGACAGAAATCCGAAGACTCTTGCCGTTACTTATGCAGTTGCACATAAAAAGATGCACGAATCATTCTCGAAAGAATTTGATGAAGATGTTGAACGCATCCCATTTAAAGTGTTCTCTAAAAGATTGAGCATCCTAGAATGTATATGTGTCTATCTAAAGTCTCAAAATAATTCTTATGCAAAAATTTCACGTATGATAAACAAAAATCAGAGAACAGTTTGGACTGTGTGTCACAGAGCAGAATTCAAACTGAAGAAAGACGGATTGAATAGAGAAGAAGTGAAGAGAGAGGCTGATGGAAGTTAATAATAACAACGGACATGGAAGGAACGATAAGTTGTTATTAGTTGGAACTATATTATTGATATTCTCGTTATTGTTCATAACGTTCAAACCAGCACTCACAGGATTTAACACATTTGAAAATACTTCACAAGCAACAATGCATATAATCGAATTTAACAAGACTTATGCTATTAATTCTGTTGAGAATTTATCAATAAATGGCACGATTACGAGCATTAAGTTGAATGGAAAGTATTCTGGCGTATTCAGGATATGGATAAATGCTAGTGGGAAAA